>MAAC01010181.1_pt1 | contig 272932 bp, 241 predicted proteins | sample 1115981 | NCBI WGS metagenome assembly MAAC01 (sample SAMN04961126, study PRJNA320927) | seawater metagenome | isolation source: sample BD02T64 sea water enriched with oil for 64 days | place: USA:Gulf of Mexico | collected 2013-07-27 | reverse complement strand
AGCAAACGATAGGCTTTAGCGACAGTTTTGTTATTTAAACCAAGATCATTTGCCAATTGACGAATTGACGGCAAAGGATCTCCGGGTTTAATTTGCTTTTGCTGCACCGCCAGCTTTATTTGTTCAATTAGCTGGGAAAACTGGGGCAACGGATTATCAATATCAATGAATATTTCCATAAATATATTACGCTTTTTTAAATGAACCACTTGTACCCTGTGATCAAATGGTACATGTAGTGTTTGACTTATGCAAATAAAATCACAAAAAAATAATTAAAGAGATTAAAGCGGATAAATAGAAACAGCATATTTGCCATGGCGCGTCTATATTCGAAAATGAGAAGATTATAAAGATGCGGGGATTTCTCTGACCGAGACTGGCGAGATGCAAGTAACGAGAACTCTCGGCTTTTTTGGTCTCACCGTGGAATGTTTTCGTACTGATAAAGTCCGTTCGACTTAGTGAATCACCTCTTACAGACGGGAAAGAAATTTCAGTTTTAACATTCTCACAGTATCAGGACAAAAATGTATATTTAAAGTAGTAAAAAAGTAAGATATTACCTAATTGAATAACTAAAAAGTGATAACTTCGGCCTTTAAAATATTTTCAGTAAGAGCATACTCTAAACGAACAAAATGACTATAGCTTTTAAGGCTGTTTGTTCCCCGTATCGAGATAAAGTAAGAAGCGAGTTCAATGACTTCTTTGAGCTTGCAGCAGTCCAACAACCAAGCAGTAAAATTTGAATAGAATTGTCTTGAGTTTGATAGTGGCTTCATAAAAACTGAATGACTATATTTGGCTAAGGTTTACTGTTGGATCATCAACTCCGTAAATTTGTATCCTGTTAATTCCTTAATCACCTTCGTCACATAAATCAAAAGGCCAGCCAACATTAACATTGATGGTATGGCAATAACGGGATAGCTCATTAATGTCATATGACCAAGCTCTTCATTAAACATAACCGTACCAGCAGGGCTTTTAACAAGCCATTTTGCCAGTAAATAATTCATAATTGACGAAAAAACAAAGGTTAATGCCAACAACTTATTTGCAAATGCCATCCTAATAACAAATTCATTCGTTTTCCCTAAGTCATTTAATTTGTTATAGACCTTATTTACATCAATTATCGATTCATTTAACAGTATTTTTGCGATTAAAGGCTTGCCATATATGCCAGAGAAAACCACAAACACTGCAATTAACCCAGGAATAGAAGCCTCTTTAATGGCTAACCACTCTACACTCAATTCAAATAGCGCAATGCCACCCGTTAAAAAAACACTAAAAAAGCCAAACACCGATATCAAGTTGGTTTCTTTCGTTCTGACATAATCATAGATGGCATAACCTATCGGAAATGATAGTGCGACAATCAACCCAAGCACCACACCTAAATATTCGGGTCCTGAAAATTTCATTAATAACCACGAAGGCAACGCAACATTAAATATTATTTCCAATAAGGGTTTGTTTTTAGGTTTTTCTGAGCTCACTATTCAGTCTCTCTTTATTCGTTGTCTGTTCTTTCTAAGCTATAGCTTTAGGTTTCTGAACTGACATAATAAATTACTTATGAATGAACACAAAGAATTCATCATTATTAAACTGTAAGGAATCGTAAACTAAACATTGCTAGAATCCCTTATTCTTTGGCCAGTTCATGAGAACATTCTTTCTTGGCCTGCTCTAATGGCGCTGCACACTTTTATGAAGGATAGTTAAATAATCAATAACTCTGTTTTCGTTGGTTGCTGAATTATTTGATTAGATAATCCTGCCTATTAACCCGCGCCATAGAGTTTCTTAAAATTATTTAGATTCCAGCCAATCATTACTTCATTACCAATTTTAAGGGCTGGTACAGAGCGTGCCCCTATGGCGTCAAGCTCTTTTCTACCGCGCTGCATTTTCGCATTTGTTAATCTGTATTTAATGCCATTATCATCCAAGTATTTTTGAGCTTCACGGCAATGGGGGCATTTATCTGAAATATATAAAACAACGCGTTTCATCACTAACCTTTACAGAACTGTTAAAGATTAGCTATTTTACTGAACCCTCTAAATAAAACAAAGCTGAATTAACTAAATTGTCGATTCGATTCTATTCTATTCTATACAAAGAAAATTAAGCAGATCTAGTAAACCAGAGGGAGCAAAGCATTGAAGTAGTTGTTTTGCCTTTGATTTAATCGTTTCTGGTGAGAACTGCCAACGGCAGCAATGAGCTTGCAGCTGCTTGTCAGAATCAATTAAGCTCTGATATTTATAGCCTCAGGCCGAGTTTGAGTTACTACATATTAGTCAACTATGTTCTTTTTATATGCTAGTGACTCTTTTTCTCTAAAAGACTCAATCAGGTCATTAACCGCTTTTTCACGTTCAGATCGTGAGTAGTGAGGAATTAATCTACAGAACTTTACCGCCTCTATTGCGCGATTGTTACCATAAATAGCTAATACACGTTTCAAAAACTCTTTATTTAATGAAAATGCATTGCTTAAGTAATCTAACATGCTAACAAAGCTTGTAAAGCTAAGTCCGTCAAACTCAAACTCTTCATCAATTAAGTTACCTTCAATCGGAATTCCGTTGATACTTAATGCCCAACCACTATAGTTAACCCGCGCTTTAGCAATTAAATACATTGACCAACCACTTTTTTTAAATCCATCAAATGCGCTACCATTTAAATCAGACTCTTGTAGTTCCTTTTCAGTCCAATTTGCTCCTATTGATAACGCTTTGGCACTTCGTTTAACCATGCTTTCTTTGATTAATTCTCTAAGCTTTACCAGAGATTGCACATCAATATGACATTTATATGATTTACACTCATCACAAACAGGCATATTGACGGAGTAATATTGTTGATGTGTTGTTATTGTAGCTACAATGGTTTTGTGTGAGCCTTCCCCACAAAACCAGCAGGTAAAGCGATAATCGAATGGAATATCAAGATTAAAGGTAGCCATAAGTTTTTGCCATTACATTAAGCTTTACCCTAATAAATAGCTAGAATAAAAGGTGTGATAATTGGCGGAACTATAGCATTATTAATGAATACAAGTGAAGGCTTACTCAATCGTGCTCTGATCAAGTAAGCTTGCAGTATGACTCTTTATGATGGTTATTTTTTTATCCAGCCGCCAGATGCCATTTTGATTAAATGACCTGAGCGAGTTCTTGCAATAGCTTTTTCACCAGCTAAAGCTGTAACTTGCTTCATGGTTAGGTTATTTTTACGCGCTAGGTTTAAGTAAAGGCTTTTACGTTTGTCATTGACACTCTTTATTAAACTATTTACTTCAGGACTACTAATGACTACGCCTAAGTAACCGTTAGCCATTTCTCCCACGAGTCCTTGCTGCTTTGCCTGATCTAAAGAAACAGCCCAAGCTGAAAAAGTAATGCTTAAGGCAATCATTGCCAAACTGATTTTTTTTATTAACTGATACATAGTTGCTCCTTAAAAGATATCACTGTTTTCACTGAAAATACTATCAAGCTCTTTGTCAACTTTCACGCGTATTTCGTGGTCAATTTTTAAATTTAAATTAATGGTAATAGGCTCTTTTGCGCTAACTTCTACTTTATGTGTACAAGCTGAAAGTAGAATAGTGGCAAATGCTATTGCTAGTAATTTATTCATAAGTACTCCTTAATTTTTTTGAACCTTGTCGATAAGGTTCTGTTCTAAGTCTTTGGTAATATTCAGTGATTCTAATAACCCTAATAAATCATAACTAAGGTTTACATTAAGGTTAACTTCATTATCAAGGTCTGGATTTATTCCTTTGATCTTGGTATCAAATAACATATAGCCATCTTTAGCCATGGATACATCAGAAGATAAATGGTGATAATGTATATTTTGCATGGCATCAAATGCCAGTTTTAACTGTGGATCACTTTCTTTTAACTGTTCTACTGTAGCGTTATTAGCAACTTTAATAATACCATCACTAATATTGTGCAGTTCACCTCCTGAAATAGTAAAACGTTTTCCATTTGTTGATATAGGTAAAATACCTGAAATTTTTCCTGTCACTATAATGCCTTGTTTAGGATCTAGCTCTAGTAGTTTTTCTAAGTCTATATCACTAAGCTGAACATCAACTGAATGGTTCTCTACAAACGGCCATTGTGCAGTTTCGATATTAAGCCTGCCACCGAGTAGCTTAGCATTCACCCTTGATGCTTTTATAGAAAACTCGTTATCTTTAAAGTTGATAGTTGTTTGCATTTCAACTTCTGTTAACGGCGGGGCTATTTCTATTTTGGCCATGGTTAAGTTATTTCTTTTATTGGTCTCTAGCGTTTTTATAGCCTTATGAGATAATAAAAGCTCATGCTTCCAGTTAAGCTCTTGTATCCAAGTGTTATCAACCTCACCGGTAACATCATTTATTGATAAATTAAGTGTAGCGACATTATTAAGCCAATTTGCTGAATCTGTTAACTGACCGGATAAATGATAATTTAGATTGCCGTCAATAAGTGAGATATCTATTGGCAGTTGCAATGTTAATGTTAATAACTCAGTTAAAGCTAAATTACTGGCGAATACATCAAACTTGGGGTTTGATAAATTATCGCTTAACTCTACATTTGCTATAAATTGCTCATCGGCGAATACTTGCGCTACCAAGGAGCCATTTTTTGCCGTACCTGTTATGTCAGCTTCTAGCACTAATTGCTCTATTAGTGCTAGGTTAGCGATTTTTAATTGCGAAGCTTTTCCAATAAGATGTATCGATAAATCAGCAACTTCCAGTTGCTCTATGTGCATATGACCTTGCCAATTTACGACAGATTTTGTTGTACTGAATAAATTTTGATTATCAGTATTTTCAGCGGTATTTACTTTTGCTGAACTAGATTTCAACTGTGGAAACTCAATTGAATTAGTAGGCGAAAAGGCAAGTTTCCATCCTAACTCTGATTGTTTAAGTTGCCCAGAGCTCATTATTTTTACAGGTTGATTAGTTAGGCTATTTAAAGCTTCCATAATTAACTTTGCCTTTACCGCAAAGTTGATTTGCTCAAGAGCAAAGCTGTTTGAATGATATGAAAAAGTGGTATCGCTAAGTTTTACTTGTAGTGTTTCTTTATTATGTTTGGAGGTTAGTTCAATAGTCGAGAGCAATATTGCTTGTTTATCCAAATCAACTTGTACACTATCTTGCAGTGTTAGTGTCAATCCATGAGTAGGATTATGCTTTATTATTGATACCAGTGCAGCCGGAATGTTTCTTGAAGTAATATATTCAAGTAGTTGATTATCGTTAAAATCTATATCAACTAAGCTTTGCTCCTTTATTGTAAAATTTACGGTATTTTCATCAAGGATTGTTTGCCATGAAAGCATGCCATCAATATTGATAGAGGCGTTCTGTTCTGCACCTTCAGGCTGGCTGAGTGAAAAGTTACTAAGTTGACTGTCAGCCGTGAAAACTTGTTCATGCCATTGTAACCGAGTCTTAAATTTACCCTTGGCTACAACTTCTTCATTTAACTGAGCAGGTAGGGTTAGCTGATGAATAACAAGAAACTGTTGTAATTTAGCTAAATCGGCATTGAGTAAAGCGGTAAAGCTCTTGTCTTGAGGTGTAAGCTCAGCTGAAAGTATGGTTTTTTGGCTCATATCCTTTAAAGAGAAGTGAATTTTTCTATTTTCTGTGATGAGTTGGCCATGAAAGTAAGGCTTTTCAGGAATCTCAATGTTATAAAAAGGCAGGTAATTAATATTATTAGCGGTTAGTTGCAATGGTACCGTAAATTGAGCTATTTCTGATAAATAGTTAGTCAAATATTTCTTGCTTAAAGTTTCTTGGTTATTACTGGTTATCTCGAGTAATTCTTTTTTTGCTTTAATTTCCATTGCTTCAATATCAATGGAACCTACCTGAAACATTGAAGAAAAAGCTAAACGTGCGTTCTCAATTGTAATAGTTGCTTGTGGTGTTTTGATACAGGCTTTTCTAATTAGTACATCTAAAGAGGATGTAAAGCTCAAGTCAATACACGTGACTTCCTTATCATCCGTTAAAAAATAGTGATTAATGCTACTAATGACAATTTGATTACGAAAAATAAAAACGACACTGGCTAAAAGAATGAATAATGAAATTAAGATTAGGGAGAGTTTTTTTAAGCGCACTATAAAGCCTCAACTAAAAGGTAGCTAGTGCATTTTATAATGGTGACCATTTCCATATAATTATTTGTATTCCCTGGTTAATGTACGCTGATTATACCAGAAAATTTTAAGATAAATATTAATCTAGCTTTGTATGCTCATTGAATAATACTAACGCAGTAAATGGAAATTTATCTATAGATACTTTGAGAAAATTGTTAAAATTTATTCTCTATATTTTACCGTTGTACTCAATTTACTTTCTATGCGTTTATTAAAATCTACCACTCACCCTGATATTTCCGATCTGTCGGCAAAAACATTCATTCGAAAAGCGACTCGAGCCATTGTCTTAGAGGGCGAAAATATACTGCTTTTATATACCAAACGCTATAATGACTACAGTCTACCGGGCGGAGGAATTGATGAAGGAGAAAGCAATATCGCAGGCCTTATTCGTGAGTTAAAAGAAGAGACGGGTGCACGAAATGTAAAAAATATTCAAGCATTTGGTCTATATGAAGAGTACAGACCTTGGTACAAAGAAGCTTTTGATGTTGTGCATATGAAATCTTATTGTTATGTATGCACCATAGATAACGAGTTACTTGAACCTGAGCTTGAGGCGCATGAAATAAATAATGGTATGGCGCCTGTTTGGATGAACATCCATCAAGCGATCAGTCATAATCAAGAAACTATGCGTAATTGCGACAAAAAAGGCCTTTCCGTTGAACGTGAAACCTTTCTTTTACAACGTATTGTTGGTGAGCTAGTGAATAAATCATGTGAATCCTTGCTTGTGTAGTGCAAGTCGTCATCTAACAAGTTGTTTTAGAATCACTTTTTGTTTAGGTAAAATGCTTGGTTATTGATAAGCCAAACTGCTTAGCAGCCATTTTTTGTATTCTCTACTAGACTATCTATAGGGCAATTTGAAAATCAGAGCTTCATGAGGATATCGATAAATGAGGATATGCATTGTACTTGTTAGTTACCTTTTATCTATTTCTGTGTATTCAGCAGAGTTAGTTAAAGTAGGTGTTTACGATTTCCCTCCTTATGTATTTATTGCTGGTGAAACTACAGGGCTCACCATGGAATTGATAACTCAGATGAATCACGCTCAAGATAAGTATAAATTTATAACCGTACCTACAACGGCAAGACGTCGTTATAGTGATTTTGAAAAACACAAATTCGACATGATGGTTTTTGAAAGCAAAAGCTGGGGCTGGCAAAAATACCCGGTTGATGTCTCACAAGTCTTTGTTACTGGAGATGAGGTTTATGTTACACAAGCTAAGCCGGGTCGAGGACAAGACTTTTTTACTGACTTTGAAAATAAGGCCATGATTGGCGTGATGGGGTATCATTATCAGTTCGCAAATTTTCAAGCAGACCAAGATTACTTGAAGAAGCATTTCAATATATTACAAACCAATAGTCAGCAGATTAGCTTAGAGCTGATTTTAAAAGATCGTGGTGAGATTGCTGTGATCTCAAGAGAGTACTTGAAATATCATTTCGCCAATGTGCCTACTGATAAGGAAAAGCTACTTATTTCTGATAAGTTAGACCAAGTATATCGACATACTTTTATAATCAGAAAAGATACTGTGCCGTCAGTTAGTTACATCAATAAACTACTGGAACAGATAAAACAGCAGGGAACATTAAAGCCCTTGTGGAAACGATATGGTTTAAAGGAAAACCACTAAAGGCTAATTATTTAAAAACACGCTGGTAAATTAACGTTTATTGAGACGATGAAACTCCGCTTTCATTTCTGCTTTTTCACCCATCATGGCGATTGTTTCAGTGCTTGGACAATTCAGCGCTACATCATGCATTAGTTGCCCTATATGCTGATGAGAAAACTTACTCAGGTTGCTTTTGTAAATCGCTAACATGGCGCTAAAAACGTCTACATTCCATTGGTCTTTATGGCGGCTTGCTATACTCCAAAGTGTTTCTTTGGGCTGTCGAGTTAACAGGCATGGCTTATTTTCTGCAGCAGTTTTGGCTATTACTTTTTTATCTGTTATCGATGGGGTAAGAGAATTAGAAATATCTAAAGCGTGGGTTTGTACCCAAGTATTTTCGTTTAATTCATACACTAAAATCGATGCCTTACCAATGATATAATGAGGGCTTTTCAGTCTTAACATGAAATCATTGATACGTTGATATTCTAGTGGTGTCTCGGTGCTTTGATTGACTAAGGTAAACTTCAACTGACTTTTTTGATGACTCTGTTGCTTTTTTTCAACAATATTCAGTTTGGCCGATAAAGGTTGACGAACAGGTGATTCTATTTCATGTATGCTGATATAATTTACTTTTGCATGGCTCAGCAAAGGCAGTAAAATTAAGCAGAACAGGCTTGATAATATCACGGTACGAGTTGTCATTAATTACCTATAAAACGAATACTTATATTGAGCTAGACTATCACTAATATTTGCTGTTTTTAATCTTTTATTTAAAGTATTTAGGGCTGAATTTGTTAGCTCTCCTATTAGTTTAGTCGGCAATCCCTTCAATATCACCTCGCATTATTGGATAACCTAAATTCATCCAACCAAAAATGCCTTCCCATAACACTGCTGTGCGGGTGTAACCCCGATCTCTTAATTTATTGATGGTGTAATCTGCTGCTGCGCGGGGACAAGAGCAATAAGCAATAATTTGCACATCTTTTGGAATGCCAGCAACGGTTTCATCAAGGTCAGCATAATAGGGAAAAGGGATAGAGCCTTCGATATGTGCTGTTTGCCAAACAGATGTGACGCGCGTGTCTAACAATACCATTTTGTTTTTTGCCAATAATGCTGAATGTAAATCTTCTGAAGAAACGTACATGCCGTCTTGTAAAGAAAAATTTGGATCATCGCCATTTTTATTTATCACATATTGCTCAGGTGTCGGTAGCGCCTTAAGTATTGTTTTTTCTTCTTTCCAACCTAAGGCTTTACTGCGTAAAAAAGCGGTAATGTTATCAATATCATTGTCAGACAAGGTATCTTTAAATGCAGGCATTGGCGTATCTTGTCGCCCGTGTCGTATCGCATGACGAATGAACTCATCGGTGTTGTGAGCAAGTGCCGATTGATTACCCAAGGCAGGAGCCGTTATGCCTTCACCATCAACACCATGGCAATTAGTGCAATTGGCTAAATAAACCTGCTCACCACGCTTAATGTCGCCATGAACAGGGTTAGTGGATAGCCTCAATCTTTCAACACCCGCTTGTTCAAAAAGCCAGTAGGTTAAGTTCCATGTTTCATCTAAGGTCATAGGACCACCTACTTCATCTAAGTAACCACCCATGGCAGTGCCTTTTCTGCCATAAGACATTGGTCTTAAAATAGCGTGCGGAACACCGGATTCAAATAAGCTCTTACTGCGCAAAGAAGGAGCATGATCGTTCACGTGACCTTGTCGGTCTGCGCCATGGCACAATGCACAATATTTCTGATAGTTTGCTGAGGCTACTTTGGCTTGAGTTTTTGTCAGTTTTCTAGGGGGAGGTAAGGTACCTAATTCGTAATCTTGTGCAAATATCTCGATAGGTATTAGCAAATAGGATAAACAGCTAACAAGTAATAATTTTTGGAAAAAACATGCCATTATGCATATGCTTCTTGATGATTAAGGTTACTAATAGACTAACTAGCATCCAAGGAATTAGCAATGTTGATAGCCATGATGAAAAGTTTCGTAACATCTTTGTCAACCAAACGTAACTTAGTTCGTTGTTAAGAATAATCTCACGTGTTTTTTCTGTGAGCTTTGTTTGATTGTCTAATTAACAATGCTTTATATAAGAGGGTTATATGTTTAAAAAGTTGTTTATCAATGGTTACCAATATTGTGCTAGAGCGACCAGCGTAGTGTTTATGTCTATTATGCTAATTGCTTGTGGAGGAGGTGGTTCAGAAGAGTCACCAGAGGTTGTTATAGTTGACCCGGTTGATCCAGCGCCAGTAGAGCCTACTGATCCCGACGATAGCACAGATCCAGGTGAGACAACTGATCCAGTCGATTACGTTGAAAACCCCGACTTAAATGAAACTGAAAATGGTATGTTAAATGCCGAACTAACCAATCGAAATCCGGATTGTCGAGCCTATGTCACTGATGCCAATGATGGCGATTATGGTTCAACGGGTGTGAATGATAGATCAAATTTGGCTGCTGGAGCACCATATTTTCCAGGGACAGACAAAGAAAGTATTGTCGAAATTGATTTAGTTATTGTCAGCGGAGACTATATTCACAGTCCGACTAACCCGCATATAGTAGGTGGATGGAATTATGCTTCTGTGGTTGAGACTTCTGATGCTGAGTTAGCAACTCATTGTCGTATGCGTCACAATATGATCCCTAATCATGACTTAGGCTGGGATGTAGGGAGCCCTAATGAAAATGATGTTTGGGTAACTGAAATCGACCATGATGATATGCAGATTACCTATTTACCCATTCAACCCGTATTATCTAATCCATTAGTCGCTGATGATACTGATCGCAATCCTACAAATTTTATGGATTATGACGGCATTTTACTAAATGGTGTTGGCATAGCGATGGACTCAGGCTTTTGCTACAACCCTGACCATGAAAGAGTAAACTCTGCCGGTAATGCCACAGGTTGTGGAGATGGCTCTGTTTGGTTTGAGATACCTGCGTATACCTTGCAAAAGCCTGCAGCAGAAAAAATGGCCGCCATCTTTGATGAATACTTTGGTCATGGTTTTGAAGGCACTTATCACTATCATGCGATGACGCATCCTCTGCAAACAAATGATGAAGGTGAAGTAGCGCCTGGACCAAATGGCTCTCCACTAATTGGCTTTGCCAAAGATGGCTTTCCAATTTATGGTCAGTGGTTTGTCAATGCTGCAGGAGAGTTAGTTAAAGCACAATCAGGTTATACTTTACGCAATTGGGAGCTTAACCCTGATGAAAACGGTTTTGGTCAATCACGTAAACCTTATACCGACACCCCGCCTTTTAAAGAGCACGGTACTCCGCCTACACCATGGGATGTGCTTAATCGTTCTGAAGATTTTGATTTTAGCTTTACCAATGAGCCGTTCGGTATACCGCTAGGCAGATATATCGATGACTGGGTTTATGACAATGGTAATACGGGCAATTTAGATGAATGTAATGGTGCTACAGATATAAACGGAGTGTATGGTTATTACATTACAGAAGAATACCCTTATGGGCCTATTTGTACCTTTGGAATTCATGAGCCATCGTTTGGTAAAGTACCGCCTTTACGGTGGGATGATGAACTTGCTGATCCGTCTGCTACTATAGACGAGCATGGCGATAAAATTAATGGTCACTAACGGGCATTGTTGATTTTATCAATACATCACCACTTTGTGCAGCAATATTAATAGCAGCTAATATTGTTGTAAATAGTGGGATAGCGTTTCTTTAGCTTAAATTTACATATGGAGACTGTCCTCTTATTTATTATTAAATTGCCATTGCCAACTTCTAATTAAAGTAAAACATTCTAATAAGATGAATTAAATTTACTATAAATACATGTATAGTTCTGTTTATCAGAATGAATGTTGGAGATAAAATGTTAAGAATCACTTTAGAACAATGGCGTATGTTTAAAGCTGTTGTTGAATTTGGCGGTTTTAACCAAGCTTCTCAGGGAGTACATAAAAGCCAATCGAGCATTCACACGGCGGTTAATAAAATAGAGAAAATGCTAGGCGTTAAATTGTTCACTATTGAAGGCCGTAGAACAGTGTTAAGCGCAGCAGGTGAGCATATGTTACGTCGTGCCGAATATTTACTTGAAGAAGCAGAAAAAGTTGAAGCGGTAGGCTTTAACCTAGGGGAAGGGGTTGAAACCAACTTACGTATTTCTGTTGATGAAATATTTCCGCAAAAACTATTGTATAAAGTACTGGACGCGGTATCGCTGCAATTTCCCTTATTAAGAGTTGAATTGCAAGAATCAGTTTTAAGTGGTGCAATCGAATTACTAGAAAATGGCGAGGTAGATATTGCTATATCGAGCGTCACAGGAAATCAGCCTTTCATTGAAGCATTATGTCATATCGAATTTATAGCTGTTGCTAACCCAAAGCATGTTTTACACCAAAATGAGCAAGCACTTTCTGTTGAAGATCTTAAATCACATCGGCAGATTGTGGTAAGGGATTCAGCATTGTCTAAACGTCAAGACGAAGGTTGGTTACAAGCCAATCAACGTTGGACAGTAAGTCACATGAAAACCTCAATTGATATGATTAGTAATGGTTTTGGTTTTGCTTGGTTGCCTGTGCCGTTAATACAAAGGGAGCTTGAAGAAGGGCACTTGCTACCATTGAATTTGGCAGCAGGAGCCACTAGAAAAACTCAGCTTAACTTGCTGTTTAATGATGAAGGCTGCTTAGGCCCAGCAGCCCAAATGTTTATGGCAAAGTTACGACAGCACAGTGCCGATGTTTAATACTTAGTAAGCTGCTGTTAATAAATCATCCATTGATTGCCTAGCATCAGCTAAACTTTGATCTTTGTTTGCCATATTAAGACCTTCAGCATAAATAAACTCAACATCAGTAAGACCAATAAAAGCTAATACATCTTTAAGGTATTGGCTTTGACTATCTTTTGGTGTACCAGCATACATACCGCCTCTTGCAGCGAGAATGACCACCTTTTTATCTTTCAATAGTCCTACCGGACCATTTTCAGAGTAATTAAAGGTAATACCGGCACGAGCCACTCTGTCAATCCAAGCTTTAAAAGTTGAAGGTACACCAAAATTGTACATTGGCATGCCAATCACTAGCGTATCAGCGGATTGTAATTGCTCAATTAAATTGTTAGATATTGAAGCAAGTTTCTGCTGTTCTTCACTTCGCGCACTATCTGCGGTCATCCACGCTGCCATTTCCTCTTGAGTAAGATGTGGTAGCTGTATTTTCGCTAAATCAAGCTCATCTATTTGTATAGGAGACTGATTTTCAAGTTTACTGACAAACTCATTAGCCAGTTGATTTGAGTTGCCTGCTTCACTTTGTAGTGATGTGTTTATTACTAATGTCTTTTTCATTTTAATCACCTTTTCAATACATTTATTAACTAGTGAGCTCATTATTCATTCTTTTGAACGTAGTGAATATTAGTAAATTTAGTATATTTCATTCGTTCAAAGAGAATGGTTGGTATTCGTTTTAATAGAATGAAAGTGACGATTTTTTGAAATATTAATCTGGTTTTTAGAGCGGTAAGATGGCAGCAAGTTAACAAATACTGGAATGAACATTATGAAATATATCAGAAGAGCAAGTGAACGTGGACAGGTAAATATGGGCTGGTTACAAAGTAATCACAGCTTTTCTTTTGGCAGTTATTACGATGCCAAGCATATGGGAGTGTCGGTATTACGTGTGATCAATGATGATGTGGTAAAGCCGGGGCAAGGTTTTGGTACTCATGGGCATAAAGATATGGAAATAATTTCTTATGTTATTGAAGGAGAGCTAAAACATAAAGACAGTACCGGAAATACTTATGTTGTACCGGCAGGCGATGTACAGTTAATGAGTGCGGGCAGTGGTATTCGCCATTCAGAATTTAATGCATCTAAAAGTAAAAAAGTTAATTTTTTGCAGATTTGGATTCAACCCAACGTGAATAACGTTAAACCAGGTTATCAGCAAACGACTATAGAACAAAAAGAACAATTGACCCCTATAGTGACTCCAAAGGGAAAGGAAGGAGCGTTATCAATTCATCAAGATGCTAGCATTTATCGACTTGCGCTATCATCGGGCGATACTTTTACCTTGAAAACCGAGCAGCGTATGGGCTACCTGCATGTGGTTAAAGGTGGCTTTAGTGTAGGGCAGCAATACTTTTCAGCAGGTGATGCTTTTGCGGTTGATGCTCATGAGTCAACCAACATTGAAGCTGATGAAACAGTTGAAGCACTTTGGTTTGATTTACCAATAATAGATTGATTATTACGGTAATTTGAAAGGTTATGGTAAGCAGGTTGCTTTGTTATTACTAAATAACGATATAGTTATTTAGTAATGACTCATATTTACCTGACGTAGTTACCTTTGAGCGATGAAATATAACTATGAGTTTAGCCACGAACTGTCGCCATTGGACTCTGACTACAATCTAAGCCTCAATAACCATTTTATCGCGCTCACTTGCGATATCCCATCACTTGTTAAATGCGTTTTACCGTATATAATTATTAAGCATCAAGTGATTACTAAACTAGGTATTTGATGTTGTTATTTTCTGATGGCAAGTGCTTTTTAAAAGCTTCATTATTAATCATTTTCTTGGGCCACGCTTTTCTAGCCAACGCTACAATTGACTTCTTAGTTTTCCCCGAAATAAAAATTAACCATAATAATGGTGAATCATTTTCTAACGATAATATCACGCCATCACTCGACTTCTTTCTGTCTGGAAATATGGGGTCTATCAAACTGCTTTCAGAGCTTTATGTATCAGAAAGGGTACAACATATTGAACGACTTCAGGTTGGTTTTAACCTGACCCCAAGCGCTAGACTTTGGTTTGGGCGTCATCATAACCCTAATGGTTATTGGCACACTCAATATCATCACGGTACATTTTTACAAACGTCCATAACTCGACCGTCAATGGTTGAGTTAGGTGGGGCAGGAGGAATTATACCTAGTCATTCTACAGGTGTTTTACTTGAAGGGGAGCTAGAGTTACAAACATCTGCATGGCATTATGCTGCATCCATAGGATTAACCTCACAACTTAATTTTACTAGCGGAGGACATCATGGTGGTGACTCTTCATCATCTTTATCTGATTTTGATTTTTCTAATCCTAAGCCAAATAATCACGAATTAGGTTACGCGTTTAGATTAGCGTATTTTCCAGACGCATTAGCCGAAAATCAACTAGGGTGGTTTATTAATCATGAAGAGATCACACTCAAAGCCAACCAGCATCAAACATCTCAGACCATGCACGATGAACATACTATAAATACGAATGAGGTAATTACTCTCGATATCATTGGGATATTCGCGAATTATCAAGAAAAATCATGGCGTTTTATTAGCGAAGCTTATTATTTTTCCTCGAAAGTGCCCACTGAAATGAAAGTAGAAAAAAATGGCTTTTCTGCGGCTTATCTTCAGATTGAATACACCTTTAATGATCAATTGACTCCTTATATGAGATTAGATAGGACTTTTTCCCATGCTAACGATGCTTATTTGCGCCTATTAGATGGTTATTCTGTTAACGCCAATACTCTAGGAGTTAGGTTAGATCTTCCAGGTCACAATGCTTTTAAATTGGAATATTCGAAACAAGATTTTACCGATGGTGATACCGAGCAATGGTGGTTAAATTGGAGTGCTGTTTGGTGATAGCATTGACGTTACGTTTACCAACAAAACTGATAATGACATTATTATTGAGTTTATCCTTCTCGTTGCCTACCTTCGGGAAAGAGCTGGTTTTAGTTAGTTCAGCTACCGCTAATTATGAGCCATTATCATCATTTGAAGTACGAAAAATATTCCTTGGTTATCCAATAAAAAGAAACAACATCTCACTCATTGCGATTAGAAATAAGAGTGATGAAGAAAGTTACCAAATATTTTTGCAGAAAGTAATCCATTTGTCGGCAAGAAACTACGAGCGGCGCTTAATGTCTAAAACTTTTCGCACCGGTACGGCTTTAGTATCATCAATAGACACATTACCAGCCCTTACTCATAAACTACTTAGTAATAAAGCTAATCTTTCAGTAATGTGGCTTAAAGATGTTGAGAGAAATCATAATTTGAAAGTTGTACAAGTGGTTTGGGAAGAAGAAAAATGAAAGTAAAACGTTTTTTTTCTAATTTAACCGTCAGAATGATGATCCTAGTTATTATCATGCATGTGGTTTTTTTAAACATTCTCTATTTTGGCTTGGGCGCTGTGGTTGAAGAAGGTTATAAATCTCAGTTCATTGATTATGTACGCGCTGACGCCTATAACATTGCAGCAAGTATGAGTGGTAGTTCAGAATTAACCAACAACATTAATAAACGAGCAATTGAAGAAGCCGTTTTAACTGGGCGTACTGTATTTTTACGAGTATTAGATAATAACAATAAAGTCATTGAAGAAGTCGGTGATATAAACACCCCCCTAATTAATGAAAGGTTTTCTGAAGACTTTGCTTTTGGCCATGGGGACAACAATCGCTACCATATTGAAGCGCCTTTATTCGATGCTAATAACCAATTCCTAGGTAGGGTTCAAATTGGTTACGATGAAACTGATACCCAAGAACAAATAGACTTGGCATATCAAAGGTGTTTTTTGTTTTCTATGATTTATGCTTTATTAGCTTTTATGTTAACCAGCTATTTTGGTCAAAGAATGACTAGACCTATTCAAGCTTTACAAAAACTGACACGAACAATCGCCCACGGCCAATATCAAACCAAGGTTTATGTAAAAACCAATGTTGTTGAAATCGAACAATTAGCCCACACCGTCGAATTTATGAGGGTTGAATTAGTAACACAAACAGACTCAATGGAACATTTAGCCTTACATGATAGTTTAACTGACTTACCTAACCGAGTTTTACTACAAGATAGAGTCAATCAAACTGTTACATCTCTAAGTCAAAAAGAACATCCTTGTGCTCTAGTCGTTTTAGATCTCAATCGATTTAAAGAAATCAATGACTCCTTTGGGCACTTAGTTGGAGACAGTGTTTTAAAGAGGACCTCCACTACAATAGCCAATTCACTACGTCCGTCAGACACCGTTGCCCGCTTAGGTGGTGATGAATTTGCAATATTTCTTCCTGAGACCGACATTGAATCAGCAAAAAATGTGGTAGAAAGAATGACTGAAGCACTTAGTCGTCCTTTTGAGTGTGAAGGTCACTCAGTTGTATTAGGTGCTAGCATTGGCTTAGCATTCTTTCCTGAACATGGAACAAACTATGAAGAATTGCTGCAAAAAGCAGATGTCGCTATGTATGTTGCCAAACGAGCTGGTTTCAATAGTCAGATATATCAACCTCAATTTGATAAAGATGCACTACAGCAACTTACACTCATCTCAGAGCTCAAATTTGCTATTGAAAATGAACAATTATTCCCGACTTTTCAGCCAAAAATATGCATGGAAACCAATCAATTAATTGGTGTTGAGTTGCTAGTACGTTGGCTACATCCAGAAAAAGGAGTCATTCCTCCTAATGACTTTATCGCTTCTGCCGAACGTAGTGGTTTGATATCACAACTCACTCAATGGGTATTACGTTCCGGCATCAAACAAGCAGCCATCTGGTATGGAATTGGCAGAGAAATTCCTGTTGCTATTAATCTATCACCGAAAAACCTTGTTGAAGAAGGTCTATATCAATCAATTTTATCTTTACTTGAGGAGTACAAATTACCCGCTAATTTATTGGAGTTGGAGATAACTGAAAGTAGTATGTTTGCTGACCCATTATCAGCCAAAAAAATTCTTGAAGCTTTAGACACTCTAGGAATAAAAATCGCTATAGATGATTTTGGTACAGGCTATTCTTCACTGGTACAGTTAAGAAATATACCTATTTCAATACTTAAAATTGATCGAAGTTTTATTCATCATATGGCAAGTAACGAAAGTGACGCGGCCATAGTAAGTTCAACCGTTTATATGGCTCATATGCTAGGAATGAAGGTCGTGGCCGAAGGTGTAGAAAATGAGGAAACCTTAAACAAACTAAAAAAAATACAGTGTGATTTTGTTCAAGGCTATTTTTTTGCTAAACCAATGGAGATTCACGATTTCGAAAAATGGTGGCAAACAACATATCCCTAATAAAGACACTCTTTAACTAAATACTATTACTCGCCATCAACAAATGTTCATTGTAATTTCTAAACTTACTTAGTTCGGTTTGTTTATTTTTGAGTATGTCCACACCTTAATTAATTGGAGTAATTAAGGTGTGGGCTACCATTAAAACGGAACAAGCTAATATTTTAAAACGCAAATGAGCGGTACCTTATTGACTGATCGCCACTTTGTGAGGGAACCGATGTATTTCCTCTCGCTTTTAAATGTGGTGTCATCGCATTTGGTAAGCCGGGATACGCTGAAGATACATATAATTCACCTGTTTGATAATCATCAAAATGCAGTGTGATTTCAATATTGGCGCAGGAAATGCCTCGACAGTGGTATTCATAATATCCATTTCGAATATTTCTTTCGTTTTGATAGCTAAGACTGCGATTATTTGTTTCTATACTTTTGAGTTTCGCAGAAATAGGTACATAAAGTTTAATGTCACTTAAGTTGTTAGGGTCTGTCACTATTTGCGCTGTTACTGTGTACTCATCGCCATTTTGTTTGGTTTCAATAATGCGAAATGCTGGCGTTTTGTCAGGAAATGAATCTGATGATGGTATAGCTACTTCAGCAACATAACTGCGTTGTCTGCTCCATGGTAATAATTTTATTAGCTGTGGTTTTTGCTCAAACGAATCAGTTAACGTACTTGGTATAATGGCACGTGAATAACCGTAACTAATGAAGGCTTGTCCTTGTCCATTTTCTACATAGTTAATATTTAATCGTTGTGGAAGCCAAGTTGAATGTGGTGATTGCAATGATAGCCAGAAAATAGAAATTACAGCAAAAAGCGTAGTAAGGCTCAAAAGTTGGTTAAATACATTTTTATCATCTCGACACAGCACTAAAATAGGTAAGGTTGAAACGGCGACAAAGCCAAGTATCAAACCAATAGCAACGGAAAGCGCATAACCCATCATGACAATAATGGTGAATGCCACCGGAATAAACATAACAGCACTGACTGCCGCTGTAATCATGAGTACTAGAACGCGAATATTCTTTTTCTTAGTGGGGATGGTATTTAGTATTATTTGACAAATAATGTTCGCAAAAGCCGGAATAATAAATAGAAAGCTAATGCCAGCTACCCAGATACTGCTAACCAGGCTGAGTATTATCCATAGTAATGAAATCGCATTAAGTGAACTTTCAACCGTGGTAAATTTGCACAGCGCTCTACCTACTAAGAAGCATACTGAAACTACACTTAACCAAACCGCTAATTGCATCGGTAATGCATTTGAAAACCAAGGTGCATGATAACCACTAATGAATTGAACTATTATCATAACCAGATAGGCAATAAGTGCCGAAGCAGTTACTAGTAATATAGGTGAAAATAGTGTGATTACATGTTGCTTAATCGTTAACTTGTTAGAGGAAGCTGTTTCAGCAGTTATCATTTTACGTCGGTAAATCCAAAAAGATATGAATACTGTTAAACATGCCAACGATAGCCATAAACTTGTAGGCTCTGCCCAACTAATAATGAACAAGCTCATAATGTCGCTGTAAACTAAATTGCCTTGAATTACGTTATCTAAGTTCTGATCTTTGATTCGTTTTAATACGCCCCAAACATTGTCACCATGATGCTGCAAGCTGCCTTTGTTTAAATTGGCGATATTATCAAGTGGTGTATGGTAGTGAGCTAAACGCTCTGCATGAGCAAAATTTAAGCCTTGCAAGCCATGGTCTTTGAACACTGTTAAATCAGTATCGTTTGGAAGGGCTTTATAAACTTCATAAAACAAAGAGCTACTTAATGGCGCAGGTGTAGTATCTGCGTAGTGCTCTACTAGCCAACCACTGTTTTCACCGGTTTCAAACATAACACTTTTACCTGTGCTGCCTCGGGCTTCAACATTAAGGGCAATAGCTAAATCTTTTGCTAATGGATGTTGCTCCATAAAAGCTTTAGCACCGAACAAGCCAAATTCTTCACCTTCATTAAACAATAATACTATGGTATTTAGAGGCTGCTTTTCTAGGGTAAGTAAACGTGCAGTTTCAAGTAATGTGCCCACTGCGGCGCCAGCATCACTGCCGCCAGGCCCAGCTGGTACCGAATCGTAATGGGCCGCTAATAGGATGCCATTTTTTTCAGCGCTAGTTCCTTGAATTTTTACGATGACATTTCGAATTGTTGTACAGCGGGCAAAGCCACGCTTTGAATCTCTACATAACTGTGTTTGTTGAATTTCTGCTTGATATCCCATATCTCGCAACAAACCAACAATGCGCCGTTCAACCACTCTACTTGCTTCGCTATCAACAGGATGAGGCACTTGCTCTTTAGTGAGCTGCGCTAGCATATTGTATGCACGTTCACTTGAAAATACGTTTTCGGGTGCCTCAAGTGTTTTTGCAGGAATGGTGGCAAATTGTGACTTGATAAAAACAGTTATTAAAATAAATAGCGCTAAGCTAATAAATAAAGGGTTAAGAGTTAACCCTGTTAGCTTTTTACTTACTGAAGTCGAGAGAAGGGGAGATTCCATGGAATAATTTCCTATTTTTATTATAGTTTTGTAATGTAGCATGAAATATTAAAGAAAAACTATTCTAGTATTTCAATAACATAAAAGATCTAAAGCGAACTGTTAATTATTATATACAGCTAGAACTAGCTATATATTGAAAGCTGTTGAATAGTCGACTTACAGATTGCTCCTTACTAAGCGAATTAAATTTTTTTAATTCACTTTACTCATTTTAGCTGTAAACAAAAAGAGGAGCTTCTCCAAAGGAAAGCTTTTTGATATACCTTATGGTGAGATTTTAGTCGTTTGAATAAATGCTTAATCGTTTTGTCCTAACAATAGGTTATTTATCGTAAAAAAGGTGAAATCCTTAGTTAAATAATTTACGCTAATGACAATTATTATCATTTACGGGGCATTTATCTTGAAATTGCTTACTTTCCCATTCACTTTAATATTGTTAAATTTCTTTTATTTTCCTGCTCACGCAAATACTGATGCAACTACTAAAGTTGAAGCTGTGTTCGTAAATGGCAGTAAAGCTCATCAATCGCTCACCTTAACAGGCACGGTAGAAGCCAAGCAAAATGCTAATTTAGCCCCCTTACAATCTGGTGTTGTTGCTCAGCTTTATGTAGAAGTGGGTGATAATGTTGTAAAAGGTCAAAAGTTAATGCAGCTTGATGTAAAACTTGCCCAATTACAGTTAGTTCAAAAAGAAGCGCTATTGACAGCAACTATTGCTAAAACGAAAGAAGCTGAGCGTTTGTATCAAGAGGTCATCCTACTTTCAAAAAAACAATTGGTGGCTGAAACCTTGTTATCTGAGCGACAATCTGATGTGGAGATTGCGGTTGCAGAATTAGCAAGAGTAAAAGCTGAAATAGCTCAACAACAAGAAATTGTTACACGTCATACATTATATGCCCCTTTTGCTGGTGTCATTGCGTATAGGCATATAGATGTTGGTGAATGGGTTAGCCAAACTACACATGCTTTTACTTTGGTAGAACAAAATGGCTTAAGAGTAAATATTGCTATTCCTCAAGAATACCTCGTTCAATTGAGAGGGAAATTGGATATTGACGTAACTATCACTCCTGATTTCATAAATACTAAAGTCATTAATGCGAAATTAAACCGTGTGGTAAACGTTGTTAATGACGTTAATCGTACCATTAGTGCTTTTGCCGAGCTTCCTGAAAATGCTGCATTGGTGGCTGGTATGTCAGTACGCGTTGAGATTAAATTACCTGAAAGTGAACAATCGTTTATATGGTTACCTAAGTCTGCAATCAAGCAGCATCCAGACGGTGGAACTAGTGTATTTAAAGTCAAAAACAATAAAGCTCAACGCGTATTAGTGACAGTGCTAAAACAAAAAATGAATCAAGTGGCTATCTCTGGAGCTCCAGCGGAGCAACTTTATGTCTTAACAGGTATTGAACTTATAAAAGATGGTGATGTTTTAAGTGTTACTAGGGTTGATGGTGAAAATCAATGATAGCAGCAGCGGTTAACCGCGGTGTTTTAGTAACCGTAGTTGTGCTAATTACTACCATTTTAGGTTTAGTTGCAGCACTTAATATTCCTGTTCAAATGATTCCTGACCTTGAAGTAAGAACTATTACCGTTCGCACTGGCTGGCCAGGAGCAACACCACAAGATGTAGAGAAAGAAATTCTGATAGAGCAAGAACGCTACTTGCGTAGTTTGTCGAATCTCAAACGTATGGTGTCTTATGCTGATATGGGGTCAGCTAGAATAGAGTTGGAATTCCCTTTTGGTACCGATGCAAATGATGCATTAATTAGAGTAAACAATGCATTGAGTCAGGTACCCGCATATCCTGAAAACGTTGATCAACCTCGACTGTATTCAAGTTCATTTTCTGGCAATGCATTTATGTACTTCGTTCTCAAACCGCAGCCAGGTAACCCGTTAGGGCTCGATGTCGATTTACTCAGAGACTATGCCGACGATTTTATCCGGCCACGAATGGAAAGTGTTGCAGGAGTTTCTGAAGTAGGTGTAGGTGGTGGCGCACAACGACAGATACAAATTAAAGTTGATGCAGCACGTTTAGCTCAACGTGGTATCAGTTTACCAGAATTAAGAACCGCTATTCGACAGCGTAACAAAGATACTTCAGCAGGAGATATAGAAAGCGGTAAAAGTCGGTATTTGTTACGTGTAATAGGACGGTTTGAACAGTTATCTGAGCTGGAAAACCTCATCATTAGCCGTAAAGGTAATGCCAATATTTTATTAAAAGATGTTGCTTCTGTTACTTTAGATCATTTTGAAACTCGCGGTATATCATTTAACTCAGGTGAACGTACTATCAGTCTTTCTGTTCGGCGGGAGAGTGGTTCAAATGTTCTGGCAATTAAAGAAGCCATGCTGCCTGTTGTTGAAGATATAAATAGCCAATTGCTGGCACATAATGGCTTAGAGCTTAAATTAACCAGTGACGATGTAAAATATGTGGCAAGTTCTTTAACCAATGTTTGGACTAATCTTGGTTTAGGTGCCTTGTTAGCAACCTTGGTTATGTATTTTTTCTTACGCTCAGGTAAAGCTACTTTAGTAGGCGTAATGGGCATTCCACTTTGTACAATTGCTTCTTTTATTGCCTTAATGATTTTTGATCGAACCATCAATGTAATATCTCTGGCAGGTGTAGCATTCGCCATCGGTATGACAGTAGATAATACTATTGTCGTGCTAGAGTCTATTGTTCAAGCAAAGCGAAAAGGAATTAGCAAGAAGCAAGCTGCAATTAATGGTGTTACTGAGGTTTGGCCTGCTGTATTGGCTTCAACAGCGACAACTGTACTTGTTTTTGCTCCAATTTTATTTGTTGAGCAAGAAGCTGGGCAGCTCTACTCTGATATCGCTATTGCAATTTCAGGGGCTATTATTGCTTCGATGTTAGTTGCTATTTTTGTTGTTCCAGTCGCTTTATCTCACTTAGGAAAAAAAGAAGACCTAAAGCAAGGAAAACAATTTGTCCTTTCAGAAAAGTGGTTAAAGCTTGTACATTTTTTCACATGCTCGGTGAAGCGAGCACGTTTAACTTCAAGCGGTTTTATTGTCGTTATTTTAGGTACTGCATTTTTCCTAATGCCTGCTGCAGAATATTTGCCTGAAGGTGAAGAGCCTAAAGCTTTTTCAATGATGATAGCACCGCCAAGCTATAACCTTTCTGAAATGAAAAAAATAGGCGTAGAGTTACGTACATATCTTGATAAGTTCGTTGAAGCACAAAACAATGATTTTGATGATGGAACAACGAATATGCCACCATTAGCGTATTATTCAATGTCTGTGTCTGTTGGCAGAATTTGGTTATTAAGTGCCCCTGTTGATCCTAGTAATATCAATGAAATGATGAATGCCATCACCAAAAAATTTAGAAGCTATGATGGCATGAGAGCATTCTCATCAAGGGGTTCCATAATCTCGAGTAACGATGGCGGAACGCGTGCGGTGGCAGTTGATATTGCAGGAAGTGATATTAACGAACTTTACCAAGCAGCAGATGCAGTTTATAAACAAGCTGAGCTAGTGTTTGATAATCCTCAAATTAACTCAGAGCCAAGATCATTGACGCTGGAGCAACCGCTAATTGAAATTAAACCACGGTGGCAGCGACTAGCCGAGTTGGGCATAAATAATAATGATTTTGGTTACGCTATTGCGGCAATGAGTGATGGTGCCTATGTTGATGAATTCATCCTTAATGACGATAAAGTGGATATATTTTTATTTAGTGGTGCAGGTAATGAACAGAATTTAGAGCAATTGGCAGTTGCGCCAATTGTAACGCCTGAAGGTAAAGTACTGCCGCTCAACGCCCTTGCAGATCTCGTGTCTAGTCAAAACAGCAATTCAGTACGTCGAGTCGATGGCAATCGTACCGTGACAGTTTATATTATTCCGCCTCGAGACGTTGCGTTGGAAACAGCTGAACAGTTAGTAAGAGAACAACTACTTCCTGCATTGTGGCGGGAAGGTAAGATTTCTCAGGGAATTAAAGTAAGTATCAGTGGGGCTGCCGATCAACTAGAGGCGACGAAGAAGTCATTGTCTAGTAACTTTGTTATCGCCTTGGTTTTAAGTTACTTATTACTCGTAGCTATTTTTACTCATTGGCGTTACCCCATATTCATATTAGCTACCGTACCTCTTGGTATGGCAGGGGGCTTACTGGGTCTAATTACTGTTAATGGTGTGAACGCATTAATGGCAAGTATTGGAATATCAGCGTATCACCAACCTTTTGATATGATCACTATGCTTGGCTTTTTGATCTTACTGGGCACTGTGGTGAATAACCCAATACTCATTGTTGACCAAACACGTTACTTTGTTTTAGAGCAGGGGATGATGGTCAAAGAAGCTGTTAATAAAGCAGTTGCTAAGCGGCTAAAACCAATTTTAATGTCTACGGCAACCACTTTGTTTGGCTTAGCACCATTAGTACTTATTCCTGGTGAAGGAACAGAACTCTATCGAGGTGTTGGGGTAATAGTACTGTCGGGAATTTTTGTATCTACGTTCTTATCATTAACTTTTTTACCAGCGCTTTTAGTATCTGTTATTAAGCCTAAAAATAATGAGTCTTTGATATAAACCTTAACTAGGCATGTTCTCATATCAAAAGTTAAAGTTTTACTATTTAATGAAGTATCTAGCAGCCTAAGGTCTGCTAGATACTTGTGACTTATCCATGGGAGCCTGTGCCTAATTCTGTAATCCTATCAGGATCATTTGTAATTTTAGGTACATCCACACTAGAGTTTTCAAGTACACGGTAATGACGTCCCTTGGTGATTCGATCACCAATGATAAGTAAGCAAGGCGTTAAAAATAAGGTTAGCAAGGTCGCAAAGCTTAATCCGCCAGCTATGGCGCTAGATAACTGAGTCCACCATTGTGTCGATGGAGCACCGAAACTGATATGGCGACCAACTAAGTCAATATTCATTGATAACACCATAGGCATTAAACCTAAAACTGTTGTTACAGCAGTTAGTAGTACAGGTCGCAATCTTAAACTGCCTGTTTCTAAAGCTGCATCGAACGGGTTTCGGCCTTGTCGGCGTAAATCATTGTAACAGTCAATCAACACAATATTGTTATTCACCACAATACCCGCTAGCGCGATAATGCCCACACCAACCATAACTATGCTGAAAGTTTGGCCTGTGATTAGCAGGCCGAGTAACACACCTGCTGTTGAGAACACTATTGCTGAAAGCACTAGGCCTGCTTGATAAAGGCTATTGAATTGAGTCACTAGAATCAGTGCCATCAAGAAAATTGCAATTAAAAAAGCACTGGCTAAAAAGGTGCCTGTTTCTTCTTGCTGCTCTTGCTCGCCTTTAAAAGTAAAACGAATATCGAGAGGAAATTTTTCGTCTTTTAAGGTTTTCTGCATTTTTAGTACAAGTTCGTTAAGTAGATAACCTTGTGCAGGCTCAGCCTGAATTGTGACTACTCGACGGCCATCAACGCGCTTTAATGAGCCTGTTTTATTTGCAGGCTCTAGCGTGACAAAGTTAGATAATGGCACCAGCCCTTGTGCCGTGTTAATTTTTAATTGCAAAAGTTGATCAAGGTTGCGTTGTTCACGAGGAAATCGAATACGAATATCTACTTCATCATCCGAGGTGTCGGGTCTAAACTCAGCCGCTTTTATACCGTTAGTCACCATTTGCACGGCATTACCAATAACGCTTATATTTGCGCCATAACGGCCAGCTTCTTGGCGATCAACCTTGATACGCCATTCTATGCCGGGCAAAGGGCGATTATCTTCTACTGCCGTGAAACCACCTAACTCATCCATGGTTTGCCTAATTTTGGCGACAGTGTCGAATATGTGCTGATTGTCTAAACCACTTACGAGTAATTTAAACGGCTTACCTTGTACGGGACCATCGTCGGCTTTTTTAAATTCTAACAATACACCGGCTATATCTTTGGTTTTATCGCGCATTTCATCTAGAATCACTTGTGCTTTTCTGCGTTGCTGCCAATCGACAAATTCAAATTGAATTACACCTATAACGTCTTCGGCTAATTCATTGCTTGGTTGATTGAAGCTGCGACCATAAACTGATTTTAATTCTGTAAAGGGCAGTAGCCTTTGTTCAACTTGATACAACAAAGCATCTTTTTCATTAACTGATAAATCACCGCGAGCATGAATATGTACCTGTGCTGATTCAGGCTCTGTTTCTGGAAAAAACTCAACACCAGCGCCGAACGAACCGTAAGCAACATAGGTCATGATGATCAAGACTAAAGCGGCTATTAATGTTTTTATCGGGTTAAGTAATAGTTTTGTCAAAACTCGACGGTATGCTTGGTTAAAGCGTGTTTTAGGCAACTCGAATTCACCCGTAAGTTGCTGAACTGTTTTCACTTTACCAACGACACCGCCGAGTACTGGCATAAATATTAAAGCCATTAAAAGCGATGCGGTTAAACAAAACAGCACAGTAATGGGTAGGTACTTCATAAATTGCCCCACAACGCCAGGCCAAAATACCAGTGGCATAAATACCACAAGGGTAGTTGCCGTTGCTGCAATTACAGGCCAAGCCATTCTACGGGCAGCATAGGCAAAGGCTTCTTTCGATGAAAGCCCTTGTTGCATGCGCCTATCTGCTAGTTCAATCACCACAATAGCGCCATCAACCAGCATTCCTACTACAAGGATTAGGCTAAATAAAACAACAATGTTTAGGGTGTAGCCAATCATGTTCAGGACTAGAATTCCGGCGAGAAATGAACCCGGTATGGCTAATCCGACTAAAAGTGATGAACGTAATCCCATTGCACCCAATATTATGATCATAACTAAGACAATGCCGGTAACAACATTATTAAGAAGATCATCGAGCATAGTTTTAACTTGGTTTGATTGGTCAAGAATATAAGTATGTTTAAGTGCAGCAGGCCAGATACTTTTATGCTCGTTGACTAAAGCCTGCACTTGCTCAATGGTTTCAATAATATTGGCGCCTACTTTCTTTTTAACTTCCAATACCATTGCTGGCTTTCCGCCTACACGAGCAAAACCTTCAGGGTCTTTAAAAGTGCTGCGAACACTTGCTACATCCCTAAATACCACTACTTGATCGCCAACAGTTTTGACCGGCATATTGAGCATGTCTTCAACATTGTCGATAACGCCGGGCACCTTAAGCACTTGTCGACCTGTACTGGTATCTATTGCCCCAGCGGCAACTAAACGATTATTAAAATCAATCGTTTGCAAAAGCTCTGTGTAATCTATTTCATAACTTTCCAGTGCTTGTGGGTCGACAATGACTTCCATCAACTCTTCACGGTCGCCACCAATATCAACTTCTAAAACGCCAGCTAACCCTTCAATATTATCTTTAAGGTCGCGAGCAATACCACGTATTACTCTCTCTGGCACGTCGCCAGATAATGCTAAGCTAAGTACAGGGAAGAGGGCGACATTTACCTCATGAATTTCTGGCTCGTCGGTATCTGCAGGCAATTTACTTTTAGCAGCGTCGACTTTTTCACGTACATCAAGTAGTGCTTGGTTCGCATCAAAACCTGCGTCAAATTCAAGGGTAACTGAAGCATGGCCTTCACCAGCCACAGCTCGCATTTCTTTAATACCTTCAATTGATTTTAACTCTTTTTCCATCGGGCGAACGAGCAGTCGCTCACCATCTTCAGGAGAAATACCGTCGTAAGTCATGGAAACATAAATAATAGGAATAGCAACGTCAGGTTGAGATTCTTTTGGAATTGTCAAAAAAGCAATACTGCCACTTATTAGTAAGAACAACAGCACCATAATGGTGGTTCTGCTTCTATCAACGGCGGCATTAATCAAGGCACTAATCATTACCTTCTCCTAACTTTGTTCACTAGGCGATACTGTTTGCCCAGCGACGACAAAATCTTGTCCAAGCGTTATCAAATTCAATTGCTTTGGCAGACCCGATAGCCAGATTTTGTCTGCATCAGTGCGAACAATATCAACCACATAAGCGACTACTTTATTGTCATCATCAATTGCTTTTACTTGTAAACGGCCTTGTTTATCTAAGCTGATAGTCGATGCATTCACTAAGTGACCTTGAGTTTCATTCACCGGTATTGCTAGTGTGGCAGTCATGCCAACAATACGTCGATGTTCACTGTTTTCAATTAGCACTTCAACGCGGTAACTGCGAGTATTGGTATCAGAGGTTGCAGAAATAAAAGTTAACGGGCCTGAAAGCTGTTCACCGTTGATTAAGGTAGCAATGACTTCTTGTCCTAAAATTAAGTGTTCAACTTGTTGTTGAGGTACCATTGCGGTGATTTTTAGCTTTAAATCATCGACTAAAGAAACAACTTGTTGGCCTTTATCTAAATAGTCACCTAGCTCGACATAGCGGCGATCATAAACGCCTGCGAAAGGAGCTGTAATAGTGGCATTATCGATTTCAATTTCTATTTGTTCAAGAGTCGCTTTAGCGGCGGCCAAGTTTGCTTCGTTAAGGCTTAACCGACTACCGGATTCAAGTTTTTTGGCAAAGAGTTGTTTTGTGGCGGCGAGTTCTTGTTGTTGAAATTTTACATTAGCGATAGCTTGTTCACGTTGTGCTAAACGTGCTCTTAATTCAATTTTTGCAAGTATTTGCCCTTGTTCTACACGGCTACCTAAGGTTACTGGCAGTGCTGCTATTTTACCGTCTAGTTCAGTTTTTAAAGACAGCTTACGATTAGGTTCAACTTGACCTTGCACCGTCACTTTTTTAGAGACAGTTTGCGCAGTTGATGGACTAACAACAACGTTCATCAATGTGCTTTCTTCTGATATGTTGCTCGCCTGCGGATTAACGGTTTGCTCCTGATTACCTGATAGCATCCAGATGATTAAAAGGCCGGTTAAGCCAAGTGCCATTAAAATGGACTTATTCATGAGATTCTCCTTGGGTTGATTGCTGTTCTTCAAAACGGCGACCAAATAACCCTGTCATGGTAAAATTGATAATAATGTCAACAAATCGTTGTTGTGAAATTTGGGGAGCATCGGTAAAACACTGCAGGTTTTGACTATGAAGCATTTCCAAAGCTCCCATAAAAGTTGCATGAGCGCCTAAAATGAGCTCTTCTACCGATAAGTCTGGCAACTCGTTATTGCGTTTCCCTTCTTCACAAATTCGGTTTAAGACAATAAAATATTCTTTCTCGATAGCCATCCATCGCGCTTGATATTCATCTGGTAGCCGTTCAAGAAAACTAGGTTGTTGATAGAGTCGGCACACTTCATTCATCAAGGGAAATTCTACGTGTGCTTTGAAACATATTTCGAACATTTGGCGCATTTGAAAAAAGCACGACTTCGATTCATCAATGCCATTAACAAGTTCAAGTACCTCAAGTGAAAAGTCGTTAGCAATTCTCGCTAAAATGACATCTTTACTAACAAAGTGTTTGTAAATTGTACCTTTGCCTATATCCGTGGTTTTGGCGATATCTGCAACGGTGACATTGTCGAGGCCATGTTCACTAAATAGCTTTGTAGCTGTTTCTAAAATTTCAATTTCACGCAACTTGAATGCACGCTCTTTTCTTGATTCACTCATTTCTCAGACCTAATGTTTTTTGAAACTCATAGTCACAACAAGACTATAAGTCAAAATATGACCGCTGGTCATATTTTGAGTGTAGAATAGCTAAAACGTTAAAGTTTAGCAAGCGAGCTTAAGTAAAAAAATGTTGCTAAAAGTGGTTACTTCACATTAGATGAAAATGAATTAACTGTAAGAACGGAATAATTACCGTTATTGTGTAGTGATAATAATGTTTGCCCGTCTTTGTCTAACGACAACTATGATTGTTTGACTATTTGTATTGTATAAAACTTAATATCACGTACTCTAAATACTCATAACTTACGGATTATAATGACTTTTGTATTTATGGCTAAATTTAAACTGCTTATATTGTTTTTACTTGTTTATATAAATGTAGTTCACGCGAGCCAATACAGTGAAGTAGGCCTTCCTGTTACACAAACATTTGGTATTAAGGAACATGGCGGTAGTGACCAAAATTGGTATCTTACTCAGGCTGAAAATGGCCTAATTTACTCTGGAACAGGTATAGGCATCACAGAATGGGATGGTGAACAGTGGCATCTCTATAACACACCTAATAATTCACGGGTTCGGTCGATAAGCCTTTGGCGAGATGGCCATATCTATGCTGGCACCATTGATGATTTAGGTGTTTATCAACCAAATGCTCTAGGAAAACTTCAGTTTACTTCCTTAGTCAAAGACTGGACTGCAGAGCAACGTCAGTTTGGTGAAGTATGGTCAACTGCAGCCAATAAAGATGGTGTGATGTTCGTCACCAATAAAGGGCTGTATTTTTGGGATGGCAAGCAAGTCCACATAGTTAAAAATGCCCCCGGTGGTAATCACCGTATTTTCGCTTCAGATAACGGCTTTGTTTACAAGACCCTCAATGAAGAGTCATTATATGCAATAAACGTAGATACTTCTTCTACAGCACCGATATTTAACATTGAAAATACCGGTTTAGTGTTACCTACAAAAGCCTTTGTACGCAGTGTTTTTTATAATAATAACAATAAGCTGGTAGTTGTCACTTCTTCAGATGGTATCTTTGAAAAGTTAACCAATACCCTTGAGAAACGGGTCGATAGTCAGCTATTTGGCCCAAATAATCAATTATACAGTGCCATTCAGGCTCGCGATGGCTATTATTATCTGGTATCTCTACAAGGCGATCTATTCATTCTTGACAGTTCACTGCAACTGGTTGCCCATTATCTTGAACAACACAACTTAGGTGCAAATAAGCTTTATTCGGTGTTAGAGGACCAACAGGGCAGTATTTGGTTATCCGGAATTCCCAATATCACCAAAATGACCCCACCTCATAAAGTCAGTGCATTTAAGCCAGGAACTCAATCCACTATTATTGACCGACTAGTACCTATTGCCGGAAAGATCGTCGCTACTGGCGATGGCGTATTCCATATCAAAGCAAGGGAATCAGGTTATGCACCCGCTACGTTCGAATCTTCAATTCCCAGTAAAGAGATTTATTTCGATGCATTGGAATATAAAAATTACTTTCTTTATGGCGGCTCAGGAGGACTATTCGTACGCTCTATCGATACCGCTAACCAAGCATTTGAAAATGTCCTTCAAACTGACTGGGTGAGATCGTTAAAAATTGATCCGGTAACAGGTATTCTTGTGGTCAGTACTTATGAGGGCTTATTTCTGGTTGAATACTCTGATGGCAAGTGGACTTCAAATAAGGTTGCCAACACAGTTGATGAATTGGAATTTGTTGCCATCGAAGATAGCGGCGTGATTTGGGCGGGCACCACTAGTCAGGAACTATACCGTATTGAAAACGCGCAATTTGCAGACCGGCAAACTAAGATCAACAAGTTCATGGGCACCGATGGGTTAGGTCCGGGCAACGTTATGCCCTTTAAATTATCATCTGGTGTGGTTATAGCCACTAGCAATGGCTTAATGGATTATCGGCAAGATCGCACACCGTTTTTACAGTTTATCTCTGGATTCCCTGCAATTTTTACGACCCATAAAGAAGACGTTTTTCGTATTTTTGAGGATGGTAAAGGGCGTATTTGGTTCCGCATTGGGCAACAATCTGGTTATGTTGAAAAAAACAAAAACGGAGTTTGGACTGAGCATTCGAAATTGTTTGCTCCTTTTGCTAGTGGCGGACTTAAAGATTTCACGAGTAAATCCGATGAAATTATTTGGTTTGCCCAAAATTCGGGGGAAGTGTATCGCGCAAATGTTAATTTAGCTGAGCAAGTACCACTCAAAGGTAAATTAAACATACGTTACATAACCAATCTTGACAGCAAAGCGGTTATTGATGGTGGCCAGCTTTTTGATACTGACTCTATCAAACTGGATCAGACTAATAACTCCATTCGTATCGATTTTGCGCTGAGCAATAACAGTATATTGAACCCTACTTTATATCGACAAAGACTACTTGGTAGTGGGCATAACAAATGGAGCGAATGGGCAAAGGAACATCATAAAGACTTTACTTTGTTGTCCGGTGGCGATTATCGGTTCCAAGTGGAAGCACAGGATGATTGGCAGCGTATTTATCAAAATGAACTGATGTTTTACGTCAAACCTGCTTGGTATTTAAGTCAATTAGCTTGGGGGGGTTATGTGTTAGCCCTTATCAGTTTATTAACTTTGACTGGTTGGTTAACCCAACGCTGGCGTACCAGTAAACTGAAAATACAGAATCTGATGTTAGAAGAAACTGTCACGAGACGAACCCACGAAATTAACGATAAATTAGCTGAGTTGGAGCAACAGCAAATTCTAAAAGAACGTTTCTTTGCCAACGTATCCCATGAATTTCGCACACCATTGACTTTGACAATTGCGCCATTGCAAGATTTGTTAAGAGAACATCCTGAGCTTAAGCAACCAGTGGCTTTTCCAGTAGAAACGGCGCTGAGAAATGCCAACAAAATGCTTGAATTGGTGGGTCACATATTAGATATTAATCGCTTAGATGCTGGACAATTTCCATTACACATAGCCGAGTACGATATTGCTGAATTGATCAATTTAGTAGTACCAAGGTTCAACAACTGGGCAACGCAACATCAGCAGACTATTACAATACGCAATTCTAAAAATCCAGCAATGATGTATTTCGACCGAGATCAATTGGACAAATGTATTTCCAATTTGCTGTCTAACGCAATTAAATACAGTGGTCCACAAACCCAGATAGTCATATCCATAGTCAAACAGCAATCACGGCTAGGCATTGAAGTCAAAGATAACGGCGCTGGGGTTGAACTTGAATTGCAAGATAAACTATTTGAGCGGTTTTATCAGGGAAAATCATCAGAGAAAATCAGCCAACCTGGTACAGGAATTGGTTTAGCATTAATTAGAGAGCTGATGGAATTACATCACGGGAAAGTCGATTTGGTCAGTCACCTTGGACAAGGATGCTGCTTTACATTGTGGCTGAAACGCGGCCATGAACACTTTGATGCTTCGCAATTGCATGAAAATAGCGTCTTACCCAGTGCTAATGAAGTACCTATATTACCAGAGGTACAATTCCCCGAATTAATTAACAAAGAGACACTTGCAAAAGAGCAACTTTCCCAGAACGAAAAAGATATCACCACGGTACTTGTGGTTGACGACAATAATGAGTTACGACATTTTATTTCCCTCAAGTTGTCAGGCTATTTTCGAATTATTCAAGCTTGTGACGGTGCTGAAGGTCTGGCTAAAACTTTATCAATGTTACCCGACTTAATCATTTCTGATGTGATGATGCCTAAAATGAACGGTTTGGAAATGCTCGCTGAAATCAGAAACAACAAACTCACCAGTACAACTCCCATTATTATGTTAAGCGCAAAATCAGGTAAACGTGAAACAGTTGAAGGATTGCAAACTGGTGCAGATGACTACATGAGTAAACCTTTTGATACTTCTGAGCTGATCGCCCGAATCGATGGGTTAATTAGAAACAGGAAGATGATCCGTGAAGAAATTCAAGCCGAACTGGCCCTGTCATTAACAACGGAATTGATACTGGATAAAAGTGAGCCTAGTTTCGTGGATAAAATGCGAAATGAAGTCATGCAAAACTTGACTAATCCGGGCTTCAATATTGATGTTATGGCACAAGCAATGGCGTTAAGTAGGCGGTCACTAAGTCGTAAATGTCAGCAAGAATGCCAGCAATCTGCTGGGCAATTTATCACTGAAATTCGGATGCAGATAGCGCTTAAATTACTCAATGAAAATAAACTTAATGTTAGCGAAATTGCGTATGGAACCGGTTACGAAAGTTTGTCGTACTTTTCTCGAACCTTTAAAAAATTCTATGGCAAGCCTCCTACTGCCATAGCAGATAGAGTGTTAAATAGAGTCACATAAGAACTTATTTTCGCTAAATCAATTCACTTTCTTTTAAAAGAACAATGCTACAGGCCTTATTCTTTGTGCTGTTTTAAAAAATGGCCCGTTAAGTCAAGTTATTGGCTCAATATTACAAATTCAAAATTCCTTACTGCGCTAAGTTATGTAGCGTAGAAACTAGAAAGATGTTTTTAAGCAGATTTCTGGGCACATCAATTAAGTGTATTTATATATGTTGCAAACTTAATGCGCTTGATATTTTGTTCTGTTGGGACATTAATGATTAAAGGATGACAATAACAATGAAAAAATTTATACCTGTGGTAACAGGCGCAGCCTTGTTATTTGGCTTAATAAGTCACACTGCTGTCCAGGCCTCTGGAGATGATATTGCAAAACAAGTAGCCACCAGAGCGGTGGTTTCTATTGTTGGCAGCCTTGCTGGCAATGAAATGAAATCTATATTTAGTAAAAGTGAAGCATTGCCAAAGCCGCTGACCAAGGTCGAAATCATCGCTGCAGTAGATGATTCATTAGGAAGGGCAAAAATAGAAGAGGTGCATGAAGCACTTCTTGACCTCAAAGATGAAATTACCAGCTATCCAATGTTTATTGAAGGTGATGAAGAATATTCAAAGAATAAACTAGATAGGAGGTTGGTTAAAATCACAGCATTTGCCAACAACGTTAAAAATAAGGTAATTAGCAGTATGTCAGAAAAAAACATGTTTCAGCTATTGCCAATGTACATAGATGCCATCGACCAATGGATGTATTTTACAGCTGAGAGTGGCGTTGTTAATAATGCTCAACAAAATGCATCCCGCGATATAACTCTAAAGCTAAATTCAGCTTTGAATAAATTAAGAGAGTTTTATCAACAAGATTTCATCGATAACGGTGTTCGTAAATGTGTATTAAAGACCGACAGCCAATGGTGGGGAAATCATGCTGGAACTACCATTAAAAAGCAATATTTAGGCAAAAAAGGTTCGGTGTATTCAATCAACATTAAAAATAAATTCTGCCAAGAAGATATGGACACTGCCTCTAAATGGAATAAGAGTTACGACAAGAAGACAAACGAACGTGTCATGAAGGCCATGGCTAAAGTAACCGTGCCTCCATACGCTGAACAGGAACTTGCGTTTAAGGATTACAGCTGGACTACTGATGTTCCTAATCACACGATGATGGTTTCTAAATTTAAGACACTTCCCATTGTCTATAGTCACCGAAAAAAGTTGAGATATTGGTTTGTTAGGCCGGATACAGCTAACTATAACAACTCATCGGGCATGTATAGAGCTGAAGGGCCGTATAATAAAGAAGGTGATGCAATAAAGGCTCGGATTAAATATGCGGTTCACAATTATCAACAAGCCCCTAACGATTACGATCCAAGAGGAATGGGAATTAACGTAGCTAAAAAGATGGCTTGCTGGGCAAAGGTTGTTAGCATTCATGGTACACCAAGTCAAAAAAGTGATGTCTCCAAAATAATGAATGACATGGGTGTAAAAATATCAGAATGTGAATAGGAGGTTGTGACTTGGTGCATTAAGTCAACTGAATCTCATTTCGAATAAGTTAAAATGGTACTAAACCTTGCACGCAGCATACAACTCTGTAGGCAAGGTTTCTGACTTAAAGTGCCAGAAACAATAGCAATACGGAAATCCAAATCAGACACCCTGAATTCAAACATCTCGTACAAGAGATTAAGAAAATAATCTTTTTTGTAATCATTCAGCAGTGACTACTTAGATATAAAAAGGAGAAAACTAATGTCAAAAAAATCAATCTTTGGCACTTTACTTTTGTCAGTTACCTTAATAAGTGGCTGTTCCACTATGGCGCCTGGCACTAAAGTAGAAAAAGTAGTAGAGCGCAGTGGTGTAAATCTTGAGTTGATCCCTGCATCCTATAGAGAGGTATATTTTAGTCCCGCCTCATCAGATGAACGACACTGCAGGGCTCCAGATCCCGACTTTACCGTTCAACAGAGCGATCAATTAAACCTATCTATACCAGCAAATGGTGGAGAAAGCCTTGGTGGTGAGGAAAATCAGACTGGACTCAGTCTTGGAGGTAGAACACCAACGGTATTAATTACTAGGGAGTTAATGTATCGAGCTTGTGAGTTAGCGGCCAACATTAAAGCAAATGGTGAAAGATCAGTCGCTATCTACGCTACGTTTTTACAAGCAATCAAAGACATTGCACAACAGTCGTCTGGCAGTGGTACTGCTTCTTCCTCCGATGATAATTAAGATGTCACAGTTACTCAGGCGGATTACTAAAAATCCTAGCATCAATATTTTAGTTGGCATTATTTTTCTTGCTACGGGCTTAGTAGAGACTTGGAGGGAGTTAGATAATTTGACTATTGGTACACATCATGGTGCAATTTTTTTTGGCCTATTACATGTATTGAAATATTTTCCTGATTTCATCGAAGGGGCAGATTACTTGCAAAAAAATAGAGCGACTAAAAACATAAACATTTAAGTCTAGTAATGCATAAAATGCTGCGCTTATTAAAAATAAAATATCACAGCGATTACTAGAATTTCTTAGATGTATTTTGTAGTGGCTAAATAATCCTGGCCGCTAGCGCCATAGATTTAATACTCAACTGTATTTGGACCTTAGATGATTATAAAGCCCACTTTTGAGATTGAGCATATAATCGTATGTTCAATATTGAGTAAGCTTTTGGATAATAATAAATCAAAAGTATTTAAATAGAAGGGCAGCTCAATGCTCATGTTGCCATTACAGCCATTACACCTTAGTGAGAGCGGAGTATTCTGCTAGTTTTCTCTTAGCGCACAAAGTGAGCCTTATTCGTCAACAGTGGAACGTCTGCTGTTCGCTCTAAGCTGACATTAAGCTTTTAATGAGGTTGCGGCAGCTTTGAGCTTGCAGCGGACGTTTGCTAGAATTACATACTACCTTCCGCTTTGCGCATACAGTGGTCATTTCAGGAAATATTGCTAACGATCCTTTAGTGCTCAAAGCCCCATAATGAACACTATTCCTTATGGGTAAACTTTATTATCGCTGTACAGTTATTTTATGGCTGGGGAGGCGATAACCGCACTATTAATTAACTGCGATAGCACTACCATGGTACTTGTTTCACAAATAAGTGAAAATTCCTCAAGCAGTTTGTCCAATACCGACATAGAAGGCACAATAACTTTCAAGAGAAATGCTTTGTCACCAGTGACGTTATAGCACTCAGTTATTTCTGAAAATGATTTGGCTTTTTTAATAAATTCAGTCTCTTTACCCAAAAATACTTTAGCTTGCACCATGGCTTCAATTGGGTAGCCTAACTTTTCAATATCAATAGAAGCTTTATAACCGGTGATTAAGCCTGACTCCTCCATTTTTTTTACACGCTCTGCGGCAGCAGGAGAAGATAAGTGTACTTTTTTGCCTAATTCGGCAAAAGATATTCGGCCTTCACGCTGTAAAATATCAAGTATTTCTCTGTTAATTTTATCCATCTTTACATTCCAAGGTCTATTGGCTTTCTTACTTTCGAATCGAAGGCAAACTATGTGTATTTCAAGGGATTAGTTATTAGATTCGTTATGTAAAAACTATATCATAATCGTTCAAAGTTCACGCTGATTTATTACTAACTATGACAGAGAGTGCAATATGAAAATAGCAGAATTTACCCTAGAGCGAATCCAATCACTTTATGAGAATGTTGTCGAATTCAACTTATCTGACAGTGGTGTACATCCTTATCGTTTGTCTGAGTTACTCAATGATGAGCAAAAAGAAACATTATTAGATATTGAGCTTGGTTATGGCTGGACTAATGGCAAAACTCAATTAAGAGAAACCATTGCTAATCTATACCAAGGTTATAATGCAGACAATGTAATGGTGACCAATGGCTCAGCTGAAGCTAATTTTTTAATGGTGATGAGCATACTTAATCCGGGGGACGAGTTAATTGTTGTCGTGCCCAATTATTTACAAATTGCTGGTTGGGCTAAAGCAATTGGCGTTAACGTTATTGAAGTCCCGCTATTAGAAAACAATCATTGGTTGCCTGATTTAGATAAACTAGAAAGCTTAGTTACTGACAAAACAAAAATGTTAACTATTTGTCACCCAAATAACCCTACTGGTTCAACACTTCCAGTAGCGCAGATACAAAAGCTGGTTGATTTTGCCAGTAAGCACAAGCTCTATTTACATGCCGATGAAGTATACAAAGGCGCTGAATTTGATGGCGTTGAATTGCCAAGCTTCGCTGACTTATACGACAAAGCTATTGTTACTTGCGGATTATCAAAGGCGATGGCTATGCCAGGGTTACGCTTAGGCTGGTTGGTAGGGCCGACGGAAGAAATCTATTCAACGTGGCAAAGTAAAGATTACACCAGTATTACCACAGGTGCTGTCAGTGAATATGTCGCCAATATTGTCTTACAGCCCGAATTTAGGCAAAAGGTGTTACAACGCAGCAAAGATTTTCTGATCAATAATCTAAATACCCTACAAAAATGGGTTGATGACAACAGTGATTGGGTATCTTTTATTCCTCCTAAAGCCGGTGGAATGGCATTTATTCAATATAAACTAAAGGTGAATTCAACAACCCTAGTGCATGAATTTAAAGATGAACTGGGGGTTTTTCTATTACCCGGTGATGTTTATGGTATGGACGGTTATTTTAGAGTGGGTATAGGCGCTCCAGCTGACCATTTAACTATTGGACTGGAAAGAATTGCGAACTACGTACGTAGCAAATATTTGTAATTTTTAACTAAGAAGGCAGCGCAGCAAATGAAGTCACTTAACCGCCAGCAAATAATGACTATTTTGGCTGAATTAGATCTCATACCCGCTATAGAGAGCGGCTTTATTCAGTATAGCCTTGGGGAAGTTGTTGTTCCTCCCGTGGCAGAGTTACTACTGGATAAAGGGGAGGTTCATATAAAGTATGGCTATGTTAAAGCGGATGATTATTATGTGATCAAAGTTGCCTCTGGTTTTTATCAAAATCCGCAATTGGGCTTGTCGTCTAGTAATGGTTTGATGCTTTTGTTTAATCAGCACACTGGTGAGCTTGTCTGTAGTTTACTTGATGAAGGTTATCTTACTGATGTGAGAACGGCAGTGGCTGGGGCTGTTTGTGCGAAATATTTAGCGCCTAAAAAAATAACTGCCATTGGTATTATTGGCACAGGTATTCAAGCAAGGTTGCAAGCAATGCATCTAAAGCAAGTAACAAATTGCCGAAAAATCATTGTTTGGGGTCGCAAAGAGGGAAGAGTGCTTGAATATCAAACTTATATGCAAGCCTATGGTTTTTTGGTTGAAATTGCGAGCAATGTTAGCGAAGTTGCTGCAAAGGCAAATTTAATCATTACTACCACACCGTCGACTTCGCCTATTCTTAATGCGGATGATATAAGGTCAGGAACACACATCACTGCAGTGGGCGCCGATACTCATGAAAAACAAGAGCTGGATAGTGATATATTATCCAAAGCAGATGTAGTAGTAGCTGATAGCCTTGTGCAATGTCAGCAAAGAGGCGAAATTTTTCAGGCTTTGAAAAGAGAGTTGATAACTAACATCGACATTGTTGAATTAGGCAACGTAATTAGCAAGGCCAATGGCAGAGAGAATGATGAACAAATAACCATTGCTGATTTAACTGGCGTTGCTATTCAGGATATAAAAATTGCTGAGGCAGTTTTTCTTGCCTCTAAGTCATAGATAGGCAAGGGCAGGGTTTTTATATTATCTCTAATTAAGCACCCATTATATTTAAACCACATACGCGAACTAAGTTACCAGAAATGCCTTGCGATTGCGGCGTGGCTAAAAAAGCAATCGTTTCGGCAACATCTATTGGTAATCCGCCTTGAGAAAGAGCACACATTCGACGACCAAAAAACCGTGTTAATACAGGGATTGAGCCGGTCATTTTAGTTTCAATAAATCCAGGAGCAACAGCATTAATAGTAATGCCTTTCGCTGATAAAGGAGCTGCCATACTGTCAATCATGCCAATAACACTCGCTTTAGACATGGCATAATTTGTTTGACCCAAATTGCCGGCAATCCCACTGATTGAAGAAACGCATATAATGCGACCTCCAGCGTTTATACGCTGATTTTTTAGTAATGCGCTATTGATATTTTCAACGCTGGTCACATTAACATTCATAACTTGGTGCCACTGTGATTCAGACATTTTTTTTAGCATTTTGTCACGCGTAATACCGGCATTGTGTACGATAATATCGACGCTGCCCGTTAGTTTCTCTATTTCGCTACTAATGATATTGGCAGCAGCTGAGTCGGTAATATCCACACTAATGGCTTCGCCATTAATGGCAGACATTGCCCTTAATAATTCAGTTTTAACTTGCGGTATATCTAAGCCAATAACTTTTGCTCCGTCGCGAGCAAGTACTTGAGCAATTGATGCGCCTATACCACGAGAAGCACCGGTGACCAGCGCCACTTTTCCTGCTAGCGGTTTGTGCCAATTTGTCACTTGTGTAGCTTGATTATTTGAAGCTGTTAACGTGATCACTTGACCATTTACATAGGCAGAACGATAAGATAATAAAAACCGCAATGATGAAGAGATAGTCTTATCTAGCTCATGGTTGGTATAAACTAAATTTGCAGTAATACCTTTTCGGCCAACTTCTTTAGCTAGTGCTTTAGTGAAGCCAACTAAGCCTCTTTGAACACTGGCTTGTTGGCTATGTTCACAACGTTTTGGGTTAACACCAATGATGACTATTTTTCCGCAGTTTTCGAGCTTTTTTATATGGGAGTGGAAAAACTGATAAAGCGACTGCGTCTCGGCAATTGTTTCTATCCCTGTAGCATCAAATACCAAACCACCAAAATGGCTTGCCTCTTTTGTTGCGCCAACTAGATCATCTTCATCAAGTAAGTGGCTAACAATCGATGTGCTGTCATGACTTTCAAGGTAAATGTTGTCGACCAACTTATCACAGCTTTTTGTTGCTCTTTTTAATCTTGGCGGTATTGGCAAGCCAACTAAAGAGAATACCTTTTTACCGATTTTACTTTGGCCATATGTTAAATAGTTGTCAACCATAGCTTTGTCCTTAGTTTGTCTGTCTTGAAGCAGTACTGAAAATATTAGCTGTGACTATTTAACGCCGCCTCATAGATAGAGTGCCTAGCAACAGATGCATCTTTATTTCATGGAAATCGCTACTCTACATTAATAAACTATTTTTTAAAACTAGATGAAGTAAACACGGGAGAAGATATGAGTATTGGTGGTGGAGGGCGTTCAGAATTCCACTTTCTTAGCTAACTAATAAGAGAGAAAAGCCCAAATTACTTTGAGCCTTTTAGAAAAAATGACATTACTTAGCGAGTTCAATCAAAACAGCGGTATACATTTTTAAATTCAGTACAAATTGCTTTAGAGTAATGAACTCATGCTCAGAGTGCCCTGTATATTCAGTACTTGGCATAGAAGGACCGAAACTTACTGCATTAGGAAATAATCTTGAGTTTGTGCCACCACCGATAGAGATAGGTTGTGGATTCTTTATCCCGGTATACTTTGAAAAAACCTTAAGTAAAGTATCAATGTGAGGAGCGTTATTTTGCACAAAAGGATCGGTAATGACGTTGTTAGTATTAAGTAATTTTACCTGATACTTTTGTTGCCATTTTGCTAATACTACTTTGATTTCAGCTTCGAGTTGGCTCGCCAATTTACCTCTAGGTCGACGAATATTAATATTTAATTCAATTCCTTCGGGCGTTTGCTTTAGTACGGTAGGTTGTACTGACATAGGGCCCATAAAACTATCTGAATAAGCAATGTCACCAAACTTTTCCCCATAAAGCCCTGTACCTAAATTGTCATTGATAAAATTAACTAACGAGCCGCCAGTGTTATTTGGCCAATGAGTAAAGGATAATAAATCAGCAAGGTGAGTGATGGCATTAACACCATGTTCAGGCTTAGATGAATGAGCTGACTTTCCCTGTGCCTTAATTGTTAAACTACTTTTATGCCAGTGAAACTCATAGTGCATGCCAGTGTGAGACGTCGCTTTTTCTTTTAAGGTATGTAGCAGTGCTTGGTCAGCGTTGGCTATGGTGGTTTGCGCATTTTCTGGAATTTGACTACCGAAGAAACCGCCACTAAATTCAACGATATAAGCATTTTCTGATTTATACTTATTGTTTGGAAAAGTCATACTGATAGTGCCATAACCTTTTTCGGCTGTAACAACGGGATATTCCGCATCTAGAGTTATGTTAACTTGCGGCAAAGCGTGTTGTTTAATATGTTGACGTAATGGTTCCCAATCAGACTCTTCGGCCATATACACATATAATTCAATACGCTTGTTTAGTGCAATATTTAAATCTTTAATCGACTTCATCGCATAAAGCGCATTAGTGATAGCGCCTTTATCATCTTCAGTGCCTCTCCCAATCAACTTGCCTGGCTCAGAATTTAAATCAAGAGTTAAAGGGTGTTGCGTCCATTTACTCGGCGTAAACGGTTGAATGTCGCCATGAGTAATCATGCCTAAGCGCTGTTCGCTTTCGCCATGACCAATGACTATCACATAACCATAATCAGTAAAGTCGAAACCAAGATGAGCCGCTTGTCTTGCTAGTTCATTTTTAAACTTCTGATGCTCTGGGTTTTCTGTCGAAGGTACACCTTCTTTTGCAACAGTATTAAATTTTAGTAATGCGCGTAAGCTCGATATCATGTCTTTTGCGTAAGTCTTCTCAGCATACTCCGCAGCATTATGTGCAATTTTACTGACTTCTGCACAGGCATGAAGTGGCAGTAATAAAGCACAAGTGATGAATATTGAGGGGAAAAGTAGTGTTTTTGCCACGTAATAGCTCCGGTTAAATTAGTTGAGTTGACTACAAAATCAATGGTTTCAGCAGTAAGCTTTTCTATTTGAATAAGATGACTTTAGATAATGCTAGCTTATTTGACATGTTGATGATCATTAAATCAAAAGTACTAAGGGTGCTTGCTATGTCGTCAAGTTGATTATCTTTCGTTTCTTTGTTTTCTATTGCTTTAGTTACATACTTCTTATTAAATAGTGTCATTAGGATTACCTCTCTTTGTTGGTTAAGAGTATTCTGCCTAATAGAAAGGCATTGAACCAACAATAAGAACTTAACTATACTATAAGCTCAGCTTATAGTTGGTAGTGGCCATGCTTTTAGGAGTCAATATGGATAAAAGGTTAAAGCAATTAAATAATTTGCGTAGTTTTGAAAGCGCAGCTCGGCACCAAAGCTACAGCAAAGCGGCAGAAGAGTTGTTTGTCACGCAAGCTGCAGTAAGTCAACAAATGAGACAGTTAGAAACATCGCTGGGTAGCCGCTTGTTTGCTCGAAATGGCAGGCAAATGCAATTAACCCAAAGTGGTGAAAAGTTGTATATGGCAACCCAGCAAGCATTTAACTCACTAATAAAAGGTTTTAATAGTATTCAAACGGAAGAAGTGGCAGGTACGCTAACTATTACTTCTACTCAGGCATTTACTTCGTTGTGGCTGATGCCACGATTGTATCGTTTTTCTATAAAACACCCTGAAGTAAAAATAAAGGTTGTCGCCTCAAATTGTATCGAAGATCTTCGCCAAGGACAGATTGATTTAGCTATTCGTTTTAAAACCACTGAAATAGCTAATGATGAAGAGATGACTTATGAATTTGTTGCCGAGGATCATGTCTATCCAGCATGCTCGGTTCAACTGGCGCAAGAATATGACTTTAAGGAGCCTAAAGATGTGCTTAACTGCTGGTTGGTAAGTTTAGAAAATCAAGGCAGCATTGATTGGCCTGCTTGGTTTGCTAAAGCAGGTGTAAAAAACTATCAAAATCATAATAAATGGACAGAGGTGAGTACTGGCGATATGGCGCTTAGTGCTGTGTTAAGTGGACATGGGTTTACCCTCGCTTCTCAAGCCTTGTTTTCTCAATATATAAGTACAGGGCAGCTAGTAATTCCGTTTGATATTAAACACCCAATTTCGTTCAAACGCTATTTTGTTTATGATGCAAATTCAGCGAAGAAAGCGCGGTTAGATATATTTATTGCTTGGTTAAAAGAAGAGACTTTATTGGAAAAGAAAATTGTCAGTTAACGCTAATCTTATATGAAAGATATAAAGCACATTCATTATTATAAATGAACTTTATATCTTCAATTTTGCTTTATTCCATTAACCACATACGCGCTTGGCGGCCAGGTAAATAGAACTTATGCCACTGGCTATCAACCCATTGCACGTCGTTTGATAAGGTATCCCGATAGTTTTTATACCACCATAAATTATGCTCTGCAGTATTCACCCAAACATCTTGGCCGTTGTCACATTTATTAATGCCTACCACACCGACATGATCACGTTTAAATAATATAATGCAATCATTCGCGTTTATTACCTGCATGCCTTGGTTTTTAACACCATTATGGAATTTAAGCATACCTTGGATGTCATCACGTTTGTACATATCAACCCAACGACTCGCATCATTACTTTCGTTATGATCTGAATAAATCATTGGTACACCACCATCACGCCCCATGATGTAAGCTGTGGCTAAATGCTCATCTGTAGATGACATAATTTGGTAGCGAAAACCATCATTGGTTGGAATGTCATGGGTGATAGAAAAAGTTACTGCACGAGAACCAGCAAGAGCTTGACCATAAGCGCCAGGGTCAACAAGTTGGTTCATTGAGCCGCCAAACCCAAAAGCACTACGCATAGAAGCAAATAAAGGGAAGTCGTATGCTGAGTGGTCTGTATTATTTAAGTAGGGAGCGAGGAAGTCATCGTAACTACTATTTCCTGCACCACCTGAAGTTATTATCTCACCAAAGATATGCATGCCATTTTTAATATCACTGGTGAAAACCGCATTGAGGTGATAATTACTCATATGTTTGGCTGCATCAACACGAAAACCTGTAACACCTAATGCTTTAAGCGCATTTAAATACAGCTTTTGTTGTGCTACCACCCAATTATTTGGATCTAAATCAGGTAAACCAACATCACCGTTACCACCACATAAACGCCAATATTGAACATCACCAGGGTTACTATAGTCACTTATACAACCTGCAGGGTGGAAGTCATTTGCACCTAACCAGCCGTATTGCAAGTCGCCAAATAAAGTTATGTCGTTATAATAACTTGTATTTGCAGCGTAAGTCGCTAGTACATCATCGCCAGGGTAATTAAGATCTGAACGCTTCCATGACTCATTTGCCATATGGTTTAGTACAATATCGGCATAAGTTTCAACACCGTGACTACTTAAAGCTTGCACCATATCTTTAAAGTCGTTGGTATCACCTAGCGGATTATCAATAAGGCGTAAATCTTGTGGTTGATAACGTGCCCACCACTCATTACCTGAGGATTTATAAGCAGGTGATACTAATACTTTATCGTAACCTAGCTCAGCAATTTCTTGTGCTTTGTCGGCAACATCATCATAAGTCCAGTTAAAGGCATGAAGTATGGTGTCGGCAGTAGCATATTGGCTAAATAACAGAGCAACAGCGGTAAGTGCAGCTTTACACGTTTTAGTTGATTTCATCAATTTCCCCATTTTAGTAATGATGTTTTTTTGTTGATTTTCAATTTATTTTTATATGTGCTTTGTACGTTTTGACTATAAAATGAACTATGCTGCGCTGTCTAGATCACTGCATACGTATTCATAAGGTTAACGTAAGCAAGCTCTTTACTGATCAATACTACATTGGGTAAATCGTAATTTTTTAAGATTGGTTTGATGTTCGGCAGGGGCTTTACTTTATTTCTCCATTCTTGTCTAAGCTGAATAATAGCGATAAAACATACCAATTATGATGGGGTTATTTTGATGAAATTTTCTTTATGAGTTGGCAAGTTACTCGTTTACTATATAACTCTGTTCAGCTTGCTTAAGAAACCTCTCTATTAATCCGTTTTGGTGATATGTCTTTATTAGTTGATTAAACTTTTCTAAATGAACAGCGCAATGTGATTTTTTGGAAAAGCTAACATGAATTGTATTTAGGCCAAGCGATGATGAAAGGTAGATTGAATCCTTTAAACCTAGTTGCTTAATATGCTCTTTTGCATCCTTAATTGATATAATACCATAATCAACCCTATTTCTTTGCAACATACGAAAAACGGCCATATTTTTATCTACTTGTGCCACCTTTTTTCTGGCTATTCCTTCTTTTAAAAACGTATCAATCTCTCTACCGTAACTAGCACCTCTTGGAATAACACCTGTTAAAGAAGTTAATTGTTCTAGCGTTAAAATATCAAGGTTTTTATCAGTATAAATTGCTCTGATATCGTCAGCTAATAAAGGAGTAGTCACTGCCCAGTTCTTTTGGCGATACTCAGTTAGGTAATGCCCAGCGATCATGTCTATTTCACCGGTATCCATATATTTCATGGCTCTTGTCCACGGAATGTGGCAATTAAATGATGCTGATATGCCTAAACTTTGTGCTGCCCTCCTTATAGTTTCCACAGCAATACCGCCAGCCTTTTCTTTATCAGCAGGCAATATATAAGCTATTGGGTACCACGCATTGGCGCAACCAACTCTGATGGTTTCACATTGCTTTGCTAGTGCTGTTATTGAGATAAGCGTGGTAAGAAATAGACTGATGAGCTTCATTAAATAACTCCAAGGCTGAGCTATTAACCAATTAAAATACAAAGCCAATCTATGATTTATTTTAGCGTTGGATGTGCATCTATAGTTTTTTATAGAGTGTACTAATTTTGCCATTTTCATGGCGTTGTTGATAAACAATTATAGTCGGTGATATTTAAAACACATCATATTGCAATAAGTAGCCTGCAAACTAATAAATATTCCGCTTTGATCTTTTAAGCAATGGAGTACAAACATTTGTTGTTTTCTATTAACAGACGTAAATACCATTATTGAATAAAACCATCGGACTTCGAAGTCAAAATAATTTATCGTTATTGTGTGTTTTGTTTTATGTGTACAACTTGTTGAATTTCAAGGTTTTTGATTGGATTTCTGTTTTTCTGTTAACGAAGTTCATACAATTGATTATGAAAGTTAATTGTAACAGGCTTGACAATAAAATGATTTCGAAGTACAAATATAGGGGTGGGTAATATCTACACAACAAAAGCCCAGAATTAAAAAAAACATAATATAATATATGAACTCTATTTTTTGATAGAAGGAAGGATTTAACATGAAGTCAGTTACTACAAAAGCGCTTGCTAAGTCAGCTTTAGCTATAGCAATCGTTAATGCGTGTTTTAGTCAATCTGTTTATGCTGAAGAATCTGCAGAGAGCGAGTCAGGTAACATAGAAAAAATTGTTGTGACAGCTAACCGTCATTCTCAAGACTTACAAGAAGTATCATCATCTATAACAGCACTTGGCGCTGATGATGTTGAACGCGCAGGTATTATTGATATTTCAGGATTACAGCAAGTTGTACCCGGTTTAAAAGTAGGTAGTTCAGGCGGCGAAGTTCGTCCCGCTATGCGTGGTGCTCGTACCAACGAAGTTGGTGTCGCTGGTACTGGTATTGCTGAACAAATTATTGGTATTTTCCAAGATGGTATTTATGTGCCTACTACCACAGCTGGAATGGGCGCTTTTGTTGATATTGAGCGTATAGAGGTTTTACGGGGTCCACAAGGTACTTTGTACGGTCGTAATACCTTTGCTGGTAGTATCAACGTGATTACTAACCGCCCAGTAATGGATGAGGTTGAAGGTAGTTTAAAAGTAACTCATGGGGCATACAATCGTGCCTCATATGAAGGAATATTAAACCTTCCCTTAACAGATAACTTGGCTACGCGCTTTGTCATGGCATCTGATAAACATGATGGTTACATTGAAAACCATGTTGTAGAAGGGCCTTCAGACGACCTTAGAGAAAAGAATCAATTTTACCTTCGCTCTGTTACTCGTTATGAGCCAAGCGACGAATTCAATGCCACGTTTCGTTTTGATTACTCTAAAAAAGATGCTAACTCTTCAGCTATTTGGGGCTACCAACAAATCGCCGGTTACCAATTATCAGAAACAACGGAAGGTTCAGGTATTTTTAACCCTAATGCTATCGTAACACCAGGACATATTTATCAACCGGGTGATGCTCAACGTGATGATAAAGGCCCTTATGATGTTTATCGTAATGCCTTCTCATTAGACAAACAGGAAGCATTTTCTGCTACAGCAGTTTTTGAATGGTATACCGATTTTGCTGACTTTAAATGGACGTCAAATTACTCTGAGTTAAGTGGTAAGCAATTTTACGATAATGACTATAGTGACGGCGGTCTTGACTATGTTGGTGGCTTTGGTCGTCAAGATGATCAAAAAACACTTTCAAGTGAACTGCAAATATCTTCAAACAATGAAGGTCCTTTACAGTGGATCGCAGGTTTGTATTATTACGATCAAGAAGCAGACTGGGAATGGATCTGGCGTGAAGATACCACTGGTGACGGAACAGCTGATTCAATTGTTGTACCAGGTTGGGGCAACCCAGATCATGACCCACATACGGTTGATTCTATGGCGGTATTTGGTCAACTACGTTATGAAGTTTCTGACGATTTACGTCTAGTGGGTGGCTTACGTTATAACAAAGACGAAAAAACTTTTACTGGTGACAATATACCTGATTGGGACGACTCAGCCGTATTGTGGAAAACTGCCGTTGAATTTGATCAATCAGATGATTTAATGATTTACGCGTCAGCAGCGACTGGTGTAAGAACTGGTGGTGCTAATGACGGCCGTGTTGTTTCCCGTGGTGCTGAAGCAACTTATGATAATGAAGATGTTATTTCGTATGAAATTGGTGCTAAAAGTACTTTGCTTGACGGCGATATGCGCTTGAATATATCAGCCTTCGTCAATGAGTATGATGATGTAAAAGCACAATTGTTTGCTGTTGCTTGTAGTGACACCACTACGAGTCAAACGGTTTTAGAATGTGTTGACGCAGGGGCTACCCAAACCTTTGAATATTATGAAAATGGTGGCAGCGTTGATACCTCAGGTATAGAGCTAGATGTACTATGGTACCCAACAGATGCCTTATCTTTTAATGGTACTTTTACTTACTTAGACTCTAAATTTTCTGATGATTACGCCGTAGGTAATGAGTTATTACGTCCATTATTAGGCTTAGGTAACCTAGAAGGTCGCCAAGATATTAATGACAATAATAGCCAGTTTAGCTTTGCTGGTTGGTCACCGGCAATGTCGCCTGAATATACCGTTGGTTTAGGTGTAACTTATGAAATGGACTTAGGTAATGAGTCATACTTAATTCCTCACTTACAAATACAGTACAGTGATGATTATTACGCATTTGATACTAATATTCCTGAAGCAAAAGTTGATGCTCATGCCATTGTTGATGCACGAGTAACTTGGATTGTACAAGAAAACGTACAAGTTGATTTCTTTGTGAAGAACTTAACAGACGAAGCTGTATTAACGCGTGCGGTAGTGCATTCGCAAATTGTTGGGGGCCAAGCTGCGAACTCAGTTCAAGCTAACTGGAATGACCCACGTACTTGGGGCGTAAGTTTTAAATACGCTTTCTAAATTTGTTTGCTCGCCTTTAGCCGCAACATTGTTTGCGGCTTTTTTATTTGTATTTCTTAAATAAAATGTTCTATTGATATGAGCTAGATTAAGATAGCAATTAAAAAACAATTATTTAAAAACATCAACAAACCAATACAGGTAGATGATATGTGCATGAAAAAAAATAAAAACAATAGAGTATTGATTTTTATACTTGGGGTAAGCTTTGCGCTACAAAGTGGGATATTGTTTTCAGCCCAACATATAAAACCCGATCATAAGTTGATTCAATATACCGGCCGAGTGGATTTTGCTAACCCAAATCAGCCGTTAATTAGTTGGCCAGGAACTTCAATAAAAGCCAAATTCACTGGCGATACACTTAAGGTTGAATTGGATGACCAAGAAGGTAAAAACTACTTTAACGTGATTATTGATGGCAATGAGCAATTCCCTCATGTAATACAGGCTAAGCAAGGTAGGCATGTTTACCCCGTCGCCTATTATTTGAACGATGGTGAACACACGGTAGAGATCTATAAGCGTACTGAAGGGCATGAAGGCTCGACCAAATTTCTCGGCTTGGCCCTAGCCGACCATGGCAAGTTACTCACTCTGCCTGCAAGACCGACAAGAAAAATAGCATTTTTCGGTGATTCCATTACTAGCGGTATGGGAAATGAAGCCCCAGATAATCATGATGATAAAGACTTATCTGATAAAAATAATTACCTTGCCTATGGTTCGATAACGGCGCGAAATTTACATGCAGAACATCATACCGTATCGCTAAGTGGCATCGGCATTATGGTTAGTTGGTTTGACTTCACCATGAAAGAGTATTTCGACCAGATTAATGCCGCCGGTAATAACAACAGTCGCTGGGACTTTACTAGTTGGACGCCAGATATAGTTGTCATTAATTTATTTCAAAATGACAGTTGGCTGGTTACAGACCCAAAAGTCATTTCACCTATCCCAGCCGATGAAAAAATAATTCAAGCCTATGTAGATTTTATTAATACAATTCGTCTGCATTATCCAAATAAACCGATTATCTGCGCCCTCGGCAGTATGAATATCACTCAAACGGAATCTAAGTGGCCAAACTATGTTGAAACAGCAGTATCGCGAATCAAAGAAATGGATAGTAAAGCCAATATTGACACCGTATTGTTTGAGTATACCGGCTATAAAAAGCATCCAAGAGTACATCAGCATCAACGTAATGCTGAGAAATTAACAGAACGAATTAAGGCCAAATTGCAATGGTGATTTTTGTTGTTAATGCTGTACGGTGAATTACAACTGATAAAAATTGCTAGCGGTTTTTTCTGCTAGGTAGTTAGCTTCAATGGTATTGTACCTAGCAATGATTTCATGCCATTGGGCAATTAACTCAGCATAAGAGATATAAAGCTTATCAACCGGGAAATTAGAGCCAAACATGCAACGCTGAGGGCCAAAGATATCAATTGCCGCATGTGCATATCGTATAAAGCTTTCTGAATCAAAAACATGCTGAAACATTGAAAATCCGGAAAGTTTCATATAACAATTTGGTAATTCGGCAAACGCTTTCATCTGTGTTTTCCAATAATTAAAGCCTGAACTTGATTGCTCCCAAGGAGAAGCAAAATGACATATGGCAACCTTTAGCTCAGACACTTTTTCAAGGGTTTCGAGAACAACTTGATATTGGTCACTGGTTAATTGTAAATCAAATGACAGGCCATAGTTAGCTAAAGTCCGCCAATTGTTCAACCATACTTCAGCTTTAAACTTTGGTAATGATCTGTTTTCTTCAGCGCTTTTGCCAATAATGTCTCTAGCACCGCGCACTATATCGTAAGCTAAGTGGGCATTTATTTGTGCTTCGATAGATGGTTGTTTCATATCTATAGCGACAACAGCAGCACTAGGAAATTTGTTTGCTGTTGGCTGATTTGTCTGTGAAAGAGAACTGATTAGTGCTGTTTCGGCAAGGGAGTTTGTTGCGCCAACTTGAATATGTATGCTTTGAGTAATTTGGTACTGGTGGTCCTTAATAAAGTCATTTATTAAATAGTTTTTTCTTATTGGATCTGGCTGGCCAAAAAAACGTGCTTCACCCTTAGCTTCAAGCCAAGGGTAATGCACGGCGGTTAAATCCCATAAATGATGATGGGCATCTACCAAATTCACAAGCTAACTTACACAAACGGGTGAGTTAGATTAAAGTTTTTGCATATAGCCAACCAGTCAACTTGCAACTGTTCCTCAATGATAGCGTTATTGTCTATGCTCAAGAGTGAAAGAACAGGTATCCTTATTCTTTTAATCTCGCCACTATCCAAATAATCACCATCTACATGCCATTGAACTGCTACTGTATTTTGCTGACGGTCAAAACAAATATTTTCTAACTGGCAATAGCTTCGATTCATTCGGTTATGCAATTTCAATTGAAAGGTTCTTAATGCCGTAAGGCCTTCACTTGAGTCAAAACCTGCTATATTAATTTCTGCTTTTGGCTGGTAAACATTTTCGATATTGGCGAATTGCTTATCTTGCCAAATACTCCACCATTGAGTTACCACATCATTTATGCCTTGAGGCATTTCGCAAACATCAACGGGCATTGCATGATAGCTTTGTGGATGTAACTGATGATCAAATTGGCTTAGTAGCAATGGATCAGCAGCAGGTAATTGTGCCACGATTTGTTCAGCTGTTTTGTCCATTAATTTGCTTAAGCCCAGGGTGTCAATAATGCAGTGTAAGCGTTTAATGTGCAGGTTATTATGTTCGAAGAAACAAGTAACAGAAACGCTTTTCCCTTCATTGTCACTTAATTCAAAATAGATAGAAGAATAGCTACTGCCTTGCACTGCTAGTTGTTTTGTTAACGTTAGAAAACCAAACTGTTCAAGACTTTTGAGCCATAGTTTTTCCGTTTGCATATCGCCATAAGCAGTGAAGTCATGTTGCTTCCATGCGCTACTGTGCAGTAATTTGCTGGAAAGTTTATTGGTATCACCTTTAGTATAAAGCTCGATAAGTTCATTAAACATAATTAAGCTCCTTGCGCTAATTGTGGTAATGACATGCCTGATTCACGGATGATATTGGCATAAAGAGAAATTTCATCGAACACAGTAACTTCCTTGATTATTTTTTTATTTTTAACTCGCATATGAGTACAAGCCAATACAAAGAATCGATTGCCTTTCAATGTAGCTAATCTTTGTAGATGTGGTGAATAGGTACCGGCAACAGACCATCGAATAGCAATGTCTATGGTGTCTTCATCAAAACCAACAACGGCAGTATGATCAATGGTCATTTTTGCATCTGGACATTGTGCTAACCACTGGATTAAGGTGCCACTGATCTGCGCTAGGCCTGTTGATTTACGACCACCAGGCCACTGGTGAGCAGCGGCAACATGATAAAAATCATTCAAGGTGGAAAATTGTTTTTGATTGAACAGGGTTTGCGCCCATGATTTAACAAAATGCTCTGTTGTCCAGTCTTCACTGGTTAATGTTAGCGGCGTGCGGTGTTTAGTTGCTCTTACTCGATCAAACTCGTCTAAATACCACTGTTTAAAAGTTTCATTAGGGTTAAGTTGAGCAAAATTAATAGCCGCGTCGATTAAATCAATGCCAAGTTGAGCAATTAAAAAGCTGTTATCGCGTACCAACCACTCTTTAATGATTTTATTTTCAAAGCAAACACAATCTGCAATGGTGGTGACCCGACCGGTATTATTGGTTGCTACACCAAAGTCAGAATTACCTGTATTAGTCATGATGCTAGTAATAAGGTGAGAAGAGTAATAGGTTTTATCCTCTTCTTCCTTCCAAATGACATTTTCGCCAATCAGACTTCTATCGGGGAAGGCCGCAATAGTTTTCAAGGTGTTTTGCACAACTTGCTCAACACATTCAGAGTAACCGCCTAAGGTGAATACCGGACAAACTTCACCATAATAGTCGTAACAAAGGCCAACGTTTTTTTGCTCCCAAATACGATGAGTAATACGAATGATATAATCAACAATATCGATAAATTCATCATCGAAGCCAACCAGTGCCTGTTGTTTCTTTCCTGAGGGTGCTAATAACTTAGTTAAAGGCTGCCAGTGTACTTGGGTTATCGTGTTTTTTTGTGTGGAACTCATAAGTTAACCGTGCCTTTAAATAAATAGTTCAAAAGAGAATAAGAATGCAAGAGTGAATAAGAAGAAGGCAAAGAGTGAGTAGCACACTTTATCTACTTTTCCAGGTACCAGATACCAACCGTTTTCTTTAGTTGGTTTATTCTCTTCGGCAAAGGCTTTTATTTGGCCCTTTATGGTGTAGGGTGAATATTCCTGCTGTTTTCCGTCAATAGCAATACTGGCAATAATACTGACAACCACATTAACGAAGGCGCCAATTGCCGCGTACCAAGGCCAAGCAACATCAGTGTAAATAGCAGTATAAGCGACGGCTAAAACACCCACAAATGTACCAACGAGTAGGCCGCGTTCAGTAGCATGTTTCGAGAAGAAGCCAAGGCCAAACATACCTAGTTGAGCGCCGACAAAGTAGGAGCCCACTTTACTTAACACTTCTAAGATAGAGCCGGTACTATGTAAGTGATACATAATTGCTGGGAAAATAATTATCGCTGCCCAGAATACGGTAAATACCCGAGAAACTTTTAAATAGTGCGTGTCACTTTCGTTCGTTTTAAAATATTTCTTATAAAAATCAATGGTAGAAACTGTTGATAATGAGTTGAATGCAGAATCTAAACTCGACATAGAAGCAGCCATTACCGCAGCTGCTATGATCCCCATTAAACCAGGCATACCATAATCAGCGGCAAACTCTAAAATGATAGTGTTTTCATTTTCAAAAGGTTTACCTTGGTAATAGTTATAAAACAATATACCCATGATAATAAAGAAAAAGTAAACAAAGAAAGCTAGGAAACCCATCAATAAGTACGACTTTTTCGCATCACCGATGTTTTTCGCTGCTAGGGTACGTTGCACCATCATTTGGTTAGTACCATATACGGTAATATGGTATAGGGTCATCGCGATAATGCCGGACCATACTGTGGTGACATTAGTGAAATCCATATCGAAGTTAAGCGGGTTGGTTTTCCCTTCAGCTTTTAGTTGAGCTAAGCTTTCCATAACGGGTGTTGTACTGTTATCAATAAGCGCATACATAATGATGATAGCACCAATAATTAAAATACCTGATTGAATAACATCGGTCCAAATAACCGCGGTAATTCCGCCCATTACGGTATAAATAAGGGCTATAATAGTGACAATCACAATGGCGGTTATTTCAGGAATTCCGGTGATAAAACTTAGTACAATAGAAGTTGCGTATAATACAGCCGCAGAGCTCATGGTTTGCGAGATTAGCCAAATACCTGACACTAGCGCACGTGCTTTCTTGCCAAACCGCTTTTCTTGATATTCATAAATTGAGGCAACGCCAGCGTTATAGAAAAAAGGAAAGAAGAAGGTAATAACGGCAATAATTACCAGTGGGTAGTTTAAGTGAATAGCAATAACCGACAGGCCATCTTTATACGCCCACGCAGGAGCGCCGAGGAACGTCATAGCACTGACATATGTCGCTATCACCGATATGCCAATTGCCCACCAAGGGGTTTGTTTTTGTCCTAAATAAAAATCATCCGCGGTACTTACTTTCTTGCTAATAACATAGCCAAGTAATAGGTTCGCTAAAATATATACAATTAAGATCGTCCAATTAAGACTACCAAACTCAGTCATGCAAATATCTCTTATAGTTATAGTGTTGAAGTCTTACTAATATGGTTTGACTTCGAAGTCATTTAAACATAGCATTGTTTCAAATGATTTAAAAGTAGATATTTCATTAAAGTGATTAATCAGGCGCTATAATTATTTTAAATAACAGTTTCCAATAAGTGCTTTTTATTTTAAGTTATTGAATATTAGCTTTAAATTTTATTTGTACCTACAGGTGAATAGTAAACATGACAATTGAACAACAGAACAAGAAATTAATACTAGCTTTTTATGACGCGTTAGAGCTGGCAAACTCCGAAACCATTGGTGAAGTATTATCCCAGTATATGAGTGAAGACTGTCAATGGCATGGTGTATACCCCTTCAATGAACAAAAAGGGGCATCAGCAATAAATGAAACGTTCTGGCAGCCATTTTTAAAATCGTTTAAAAATGTGCAGCGCCGTCAGGATGTTTTTATGGCAGGCGAAAGTGGTAACGATGGCGCTAATTGGGTGACTTCCATGGGGCATTTCATGGTGCAATTTGATCAAGACTGGCTTGGTATTCCTCGTTCAGGCAGAGTCGCGATGATTCGTTATGCTGATTTTAACCAGATTGAAGATGGTTACATTGTTCGCTCAGGCTTCTTTATCGACATTATTGGTTTGATGAATCAAGTTGGCATAAATCCATTACCGCAATCAACTGGGCACTCATTCATTTACCCTGGGCCACGTACTCACGACGGCATTCAAATGCAAGATATGGATCCCATTGAAGGCGAAAAAACAATGACAGTGTTAAATCAAATGATTGATGATTTATCACAACTCAATAAAACTGCAAATGACAATTACCCCCCTGAGATCTTAGAAAACACCTGGGCTAAGGATATGGTTTGGTATGGCCCCGCTGGTATTGGTGCTACTTACACTATTCCTAAATTTCAAGAACAGCATTCTTACCCCTTTAGACAAGGTTTGAAAGACAAAGTATTTAATGGGCATATTTGCCGATATGCAGAAGGTAATTATGCTTGTTTCTTTGGCTGGCCTAATTTATCTAACACGCCTATTGGTGGTTTTTTAGGGTTACCAGGAGCGGAGATACGAGCCGATATGCGCGTTGTTGATGTATATCGTCGAGAAGGGGACAAGCTAATGGAAAACTGGGTACTTATTGATTTACCTTACTGGTTGAAACAACAAGGGCTAGATATTCTAGAGCGTAATAAAATGCTACAAAACCTCAGTTAAACTAGCTCAATACATGACAAAGGGAAGCAAAGTTGCTTCCCTTTTTTGTAACGTTTACGGCTTGCTATATTTTCCCAGTAAATTGTTGTTTCATCATGGCAAATACATCTAGGCCCATTTGCTCGCACATATCAATGATATCAATTGCTACCCAATTTTCTTTCAAATGCTCACCTTCACGGCGCCAAATATCCATTACCCGTAAAGATAGCTCTTTGTGACACGGTGGTAAACCTAACCAGCCAGCAACAGAGTGAGTACCATGCATATGCGGCCAGCCGCCTGTCGCCACGTAATTCCCATCAGCGATTAACGTTGCTTTATGATCAACACTACGATCAGGGAAACTAAACACAAAAGGTCCTTGATGGTTTGCTCTAAAGCCATCTATACCACGAGTAGTACCAATACCTGCAGGACCATACCACATGAAATCATTATGCCAGTAATTTTGCAATTGCATGCTTTCTAACGACTTACCATCAAATCGACCTAATTCTTCTAGCATGTTTAGCACAAGTTGTTGAGATTTTTCAGACGCTTCTGTAGTTACCCCCGCTCTTGATAAGCCATCCATCGTTGAAGGCGGCATGACTAAGCCAGCATGGCCTAAGCTTTTTCTTAACGGGTTAACGCCTGCTTGGTTCATGGCATCAAGAAAATCTAGAATGATATAACAGGTTTTTATCTTACTACCTTCAAGCTGTACTAACTCGGTATAGCGTAAGTAGAGGGTTCTGTTAGTTGCAGGGATACCTAGTAAATCCTTGGTAAAAGTACCAACAAAGTAGCCAGTACTTGCTATCCATTGGTTACCTTGATATTCGTTTTCGATATTTATGAACGGCTTTCTTTCAATGTCGGGTAAGGCGTGTTGCAAAGGCTGCCAGAATTCACTGATTACTTTTGTTTTACTGTGTAAATCGTTTATTGGCGCACTCACGTGCCATTGCACGTCTTCGGTAACATAGTTGTCGATTTGGGCAGTGGATGTTTTCAGTTGTAGGTATAACTCATCAATTATAGTTTTCAATTTAATTCCTCCGTTAGGCAAGTTTTACTTGTATTAGATTTTAAGCAGCGTATCATCGAATGACTTCGAAGTCATTGTTGTTTTTTTATTTAATTTTTCAGATAAAGAATTAAAGATATTCTAAGTATGGCAATGATGAGTTGAGGCAAGTGTGAAAAAGACATTGTAAGAGGTTACTGAATGAACAACATAGATGCTAAACATAAAGCTTTGCTGAAACCATTGCGTCAAGCTTTATATGATTTTGATCCAGAGCAAGTACTAGTAGAGCTAAAAAAAGTATTAATTCCCGATGCTCTAGTGCATCTGGCGTTTCCTTTCGAAACAATGAAAGGGGCGGAACAATTTTTTGATAGTGCTTATAGCCCTTTAGTAAAAGCTATTCCCGATTTAGAGCGCAGAGAAACCATAGTGATGGCTGGCAGCAGTGATAATGGCAGTCACTGGGTCGGTTTTTGTGGCTATTATACTGGTAGCTTTGAGCAATCTTGGCTCGATATTCCTGCAACGGGACATCAGGTATCAATGCGCTTTCATGAATTTTATCGAATAGAGAATAACAAGGTCATCGAAATTCAGGCCATTTGGGATATTCCAGAAGTGATGATGCAAGCTAATGCATGGCCAATGGTGCCGAGTTTAGGGCGTGAATGGCATGTACCTGCCCCCGCGACACAAGATGGCCTAACCATAGAGAATCTTGATGATAATCACGCAACACGCAGTCTAGCGCTAGTCGCTGACATGCTGAATGGCTTAGGGAAGTTTGCTACAGGCGGTGTTGAAGCGATGCAGTTAGACAAATATTGGCACAAGCGCTGTAGTTGGTATGGTCCATCAGGGATAGGAACAGCTCGTAGTGTTCAGGGATTTAGAAATTGGCATCAAATTCCTTTTTTAAATGCCATGCCAAATCGTACTTCAGACGTTGAGCAAGGATACTTTTTTGCTGAAGGCGAGTACGTTGGTTTTACTGCTTGGCCTGGAATGTCTATGCATATCAGTGATGGCGGCTGGCTAGGTATTGCCCCTGCAAATCAAAAAATAACCATGCGCAGTCTAGATTTTTGGCGATGTGAGAATGGTTTGATTAGAGAAAACTGGGTACTAGTCGACTTACTTCATGTTTATCATCAACTGGGCGTTGATGTACTTGCACGAATGCGCGAGTTCAATAAAGCGCGTCGTTAATAGTATTTGGAAAATTAGCTAATAAGGTAAAGGGACATTCTATTTGACTCGAGTAAGTTGAAATGTCCCTTTTTCTATAGTTACACCTTTGTGAGTCGAGTACATATAACCTCTGAGCATGCCTTTACCCTTGTGAAGTATGAGTTTATTGGCAAAGGTTAAATGTTTCGTTTTTATACGTATGACATCATCAATCTCTTCAATATCTTCAGGCTCAAATGAGGTGCTATTGACAAAGCTTTGCCCATTAACAAAGCGCACAAAGTGCGAGGTGCTATTTGGGTGAATTTCAACGGCTAATAATTCTGGCTTTTCATTGATGACCAAAATACCTAACCAAAACCCATTTATGCCATCCTCATCAGTTGACCGTAGCGATTCTATTTGTTTTTTATACATTTGCATAAATTCACGAACCGTTGATTGCTTTTCCTGCTTATCAAGTTGATATGTTTGGCTGAAAACAGGTTTACCAAGTTGGTTTGTTGCAACTTCTAGTACCTTGAAGGAGTTTTCAATATAAGGCGAAATAATATGTCTGGAAATGTCATTGTTTGGATGCGTAATAGTGATGACGCACTCTGAAGTAGTGCAATCAATATCATCATTATCAAAAGTCCTGAATTGTCTTTTTTTAAAAGCACTGCGGATATTTAAATTAAACATGCGGTGCTGGCCATTTGAGTTAATTTCTATTAACTTGTAAACCCCATCAATTTGTCGAATTCCTTCCCATAAACCGGGTTTTAACTCTAGATTTTTTATTTCATTGGCAAAAACAGTATAAGTAAGTAAAGAGAAAATAAGAGAAAAACTTTTTATATAGCCAAGCATGGTAATTTAAGTCCATTTGAGAAGTCGCCACATAGTAAAACAACGAAGCGGTTAAAGAAAGGTAACTACTATGTTTTAATTGATACAATATCGCTAAATGCGAAGTGGGAATATGACTGAATTGAGGCAAAAGCTACTTTTGACAATGAGCTTTTGCCTTTACTTTTCAAATGTATTGAGCACTTAGGTACATGCTAGAACAATTTATCTTTTGCCTTACTTTGCTGTAGCAACAGCTGCATTAAAAGTTTGTTGTAACTGTTTTGCACCAGCAAGCATAAAGCTATGATCAGAGCCCAACAGAAACAAACTGACACCTTTTGCAATCCAGTGGGGCAATTCAGTTAAGTCACCAACAAACATGCCGCAGTTTTTATTGTACTTGTTGGCAGCAGCGACAACTTTTTCAACGGCAGTTAAAACATCACTATGACTCGCATTAACTTGCTCCAGTGCTACAGTTAAGTCCATTCGACCAATAAAAATGCAATCAATGCCATCAACCTGACAAATAGCTTCAATATCTTCTACCGCTTCGAGGTCTTCAATTTGGGCAATAACGCAGGTTTGGTTTTTATTATTGGCTAAATTATCAGGGAGCTTTTTGGTGGTATAACCTGCAAAACGAGTAGAGCCAGCATAGCCTCGACCATCGGGACCGTAAAAACACTTTTTGACTACTTTTCTAGCGTGTTCAGCATTCATTATATGAGGTAGCACTACCCCATCTGCGCCTAAATCTAAGGCGTTTAATAAGGTAGTATTTTCAGTGTCAGGCACACGGATCACCACAGGCATCTGCTGTGATTTTGCTGCCAATACACAAGTATCAAGGTCGGCGCGGTCAAAGGGAGCATGCTCAGCATCTAGGCATAGAACATCTAAGTTAGTATGAGCCAGTACTTCAGTGTTGTGAAAGTGAGGCGTTTTTAAAAAGGTGCCAAGTAAGGGTTTCTTCTCGGCGAGTAATTGTTTTAAAGACATAAATATATACCTGTAAAATTAGTGTGTTTAGCGACAATAGACTTAGTTAAAAGTGCTATGAGTTATACCATTGTGATAATAATCGAGAGACATCATCAGCTTGTTCCAAAGGCGAAAAGTGACCACATTGCTCAAGTAGTACAAGTTGGCTTGTTGGCGTTGCTTGATACATAGCTTGTTGGTGACTTGCAGGACATACTTTGTCGTCTTCACCACCAATTATTAATAGATTAGTGTCCAGTGCCTGCAATACAGATAAAGAATCTGGTCTATCTTCTATTGCAGTTACTTGCGCCTCAAAACATGCTGCACCTAGGCTTAATGCCATTTCGGTAATCAATGTTTCATGTGCTGGGTTTGCGGTGTATAAGTAATTCGGCAACAAAGTCTCGGACACTAGTTGGGCCAAGCCTCCGTTCCTAACTCGTGCTATTTGCGCAGCACGAGCAACTTTACGTTCAGGCAAGTCAGCATGGCTATTACTGTTTATTAGCGCTAATTTAGCAATAATATCAGGGCGAGTTCTTGCGACTTCCATAGCAACAATGCCGCCCATCGAAAAACCTATAATGGCGCATGCTCGATCATTGGCTACCTGAATAACTTTTTGCGCCATGTCAGCCAATGTGTTTTCAGTGCTAAATTGAACAACATCAATTTCATCACAACATTGCGACAAGTGAGCTATTTGTTGTTTAAACATTGCGCCAGTACATAAAGTACCGGGCAATATTAAGATAGGTGTACTTTTCATAGTATGTCATTGAATTTTTACCCATACCAAGTACGTATGGCTAAAATCAGCCTATTATATCGAATACTAAATAGATGTATTTACGGCCGCTTTACTGAATTACCTTCAATTAGAGCGCCAGTTAATACGCGAGATTCAGGCGGAGAGTCTGGGTTTTCTACATGTTCAAGCAATATTTCAATAGAGGCTTTGACTAACTTTTCTACCGGCTGCTTTATGGTGGTTACTTGATAACTTTGCCAAGCAGATGAGGTGATACCATCAAAACCAACAACAGACATATCATTTGGCACATTAATACTGTGGCTTTCTCGGGCTTGATCAATCACGCCTATTGCCATGGTATCGTTACTACAAATAACAGCATCAGGAGTAGGGTGTTTTTTTAACCACTTAGCCAGGCAATCACGACCTGATTGATATGAATAATCACCATAAAGTATAGAAACATTTTCAGCACCAAACTCTTTTAACAAGCTTAACGCAATTTCACGCCGTTCATTGGCAACATCAGAATCTTTAGGACCAGACAATACCAAATAGTTTTTGGGGTTGTTTTTTTCAAGCTCCATAATCAGCTGCTTGATTCCTAACTCATGGTTGCAACAAACCGTATTGGCCATCGCTCCTGGAACATTACGATTGTAAAGCACAACAGGAATATTATGCTCTTCAAACTGAGCTAACTTGTCACTCTCAAAGTGTGCCGCTAGGGCAATAACACCATCTACTTGGAAAGTACAAATTTGCTCAAATAAATCATCCAGTCCTTCCGCATCATCTAAGGTGAATAATAAAACTCGTTTGTTACGAGCCGCAAGTTGCTTACTCACTTGCGAAAGTACTTCAGGGTAATTCACGTTGGCACGTGAAGAGACTATGACGGCAACCATGCCTGACTGCTTTGTTATTAGCATTCGAGCAATTGCGTTGGGTCTATAGCCCATGCGGTTAGCGGTCGCCATTACTTTATCGCGTGTTTTCTGAGAAACACTTAAGCCAGGACGAAAAACGCGTGATACCGCTGATTGTGACACACCTGCTTCGCGCGCCACATCGTAAGAAGTAACTTTTTTATTATTAGCCAATGTTTATCCTTTATATCTTCTTAAACGAATATCCGCTTGTTCTTTATGGCCGGCAAATCCTTCAACGGCACATAAACGTGAGCAATATTCACCAACCAGCACGGAAGCTTCTTCTGTAGCACTTTGAAAGGTACAGGTTTTAATGAATTTTCCAACCCATAATCCACCAGTATAGCGCGCAGCTTTGCGAGTTGGAAGCGTATGATTAGTACCGATACATTTGTCGCCGTAAGATACGTTGGTTTCTGGACCTAAGAACAATGCGCCAAAGTTGCGCATATTTTCTTTAAAGTAAGGTACATTTTGTGTCATCACTTGTACGTGTTCAAAAGCCAAGTCATTTGCAACTTCGATCATCTCTTCGTATGTATCACAAACGATAATTTCACCGTAATCTTTCCATGCCGCACCTGCAATATCGGCCGTAGGAAGCACAGTTAATTGTTTCTCAATAGCTACAGCCGTATCTTTAGCAAGTTTTTCGCTATTTGTCAGAAGAATTGCAGGTGATGTTGGGCCATGCTCTGCTTGCCCAAGTAAGTCTGCCGCACATAATTCACCATCAACACTTTCATCAGCAATCACTAAGGTTTCAGTAGGTCCAGCAAATAAATCAATACCCACTCGACCAAATAATTGGCGTTTAGCTTCTGCAACAAAGGCATTACCAGGGCCAACAATCATATCAACGGGAGCAATAGTTTCAGTACCAATGGCCATTGCTGCAATCGCCTGTACACCACCAAAGCAGTATATTTCATCTGCGCCAGCAAGATCCATTGCCACAACAATAGCGGGAGATGGCCTGCCATCAAATGGCGGCGCAGCAGCAATAACACGTTTCACACCAGCGACTTTAGCGGTTACAACACTCATATGTGCAGATGCAACAAGGGGATATTTACCGCCAGGTACATAACAACCCACACTTTCCATTGGAATATGTTTATGACCCAAGGTTACACCGGGTAAAGTTTCTACTTCAACGTCTTTCATTGAGTCACGTTGAATTTGAGCAAAATTTCTTACTTGGGTTTGTGCCCACTTAATATCTTCGATAACGCTATCTTCAACATCTTCATAACATTGGGCTATTTCTTCTTCAGATAGCCTGAATGACTTCGGATTCCATTTGTCGAACGTCTCAGAATACTTAGCAACGGCTTGATCCCCATTGCTTTCAATATCTTCGATGATATTCTCTACTGTTGTTTTAACTTGTTGTAAAAAATCCTTTTTATCTTCTTCTTGTTTGCCTTTTTTGAAATAATTTATCATGTTTTCATCTCCGGTTTCTTTAGGTGTAATCAAACAATATTTTGATTATTTACTTGAATATGAATAAATCTTACGCAATAATGACTTCGAATGCAATATAGCTTTAGAGAAATTTTATGAATGGGTTTAACAAAGAATTATTTATTGGCAAAACAATACTGATCGCAGGAGCTGGGAAAGGTATTGGCTTAGCATGCGCAAAAATGGCAGCCGAACTTGGTGGTAATGTTATTGCCGTAGCGAGAACACAATCCGATCTTGATGCATTGGCGAGTCAATACCCAGATCGTATTGAGAGCTGGGCTATGGATGTAACCAGCGAAGTGTTCTTTGAGCGTGTAAAAGCGTTACCTGTATTACACGGCTTAGTTAACAATGCGGGTATCAATCGTGTTGGGCCGATGGAAGATCAATCCAATGAGAATATTGATGCAGTTATCGATTTAAATGTGAGAACGCTTTATAAAATTTCTCAATCTGCTATTACGCCCATGAAAAATGCGGACAGTGCCTCCATTGTGAATATGTCTTCGCAAATGGGCTTTGTCGGCTCGCCAAATCGCACTTTGTATTGCATGAGTAAGCATGCTGTAGAAGGGATAACCAAAGCGATGGCGGTAGAGTTAGCTGAATTTAATATTCGAGTAAACACGGTAGCACCTACGTTTGTGCTAACACCTATGACTAAACCAATGTTTGAAGATGAAACATTTAAAAAGTTTGTATTCGACATGATTCCGTTAGGGCGCTTAGGCAAGGTCGAAGATATAGCACATAGCTGTACATTTTTATTGAGTGAAATGGCCTCAATGATCACGGGTACCAGTATTAAAGTTGATGGCGGTTGGACTGCTCGATAAGGCAGCAATCAAAGTAAGGGCATCAACACAACTAAAAGGCAAAATATATGACAATTGAAAATAGATTAATTAAGTACACAGACTTAATTCCTTGCACTAGTGCATTTATAGATACTCGCAGTCCGGGTAGCGACAAAAAAGAAAATTTCACCTTGATAGGGCCAGGTGTTGCTGAAAACCCTGAGCAACATGTGCATATTTCTATCCCTCATGGTTTTAATATTGGCGGGGCTAGGCAACCTGGTGGTTGTTTAAACTCTCAACATAGTCATTTAACGGAAGAAGTGTTTGTTGTGCACAGTGGCACTTGGTCTTTTCTTAGTGGTGTAAACGGTGACGATGGCAAAATAATATTAAATGAAGGGGATATCATTTCTATTCCTATCGACATTTTTAGAGGTTTTGAAAATGTTGGCGAAGACATAGGGTATCTTCATGCGGTGCTTGGCGGTGATGATCCTGGTAGTGTGCTTTGGGCACCGCAAGTATTTGATTTAGCGAAAGAGTATGGCTTGGTTTTACTTGAAGATGGTAGCTTGGTCGATACTACGTTGGGTGAAGAAGTTCCAGCAGGTAAAAAGCCAATGCCGGTCACGTCAACGGAACAAATAGCGCAACACCGCGTGGTTGGAAGTGAAGAACTGGAGTCAATTGTACAACGTACTGAGTCATTTTTATGGTCAAAAAACTCGAAGTTAGCCCAATTTGATGGCATAGAAGAAGTTGCTCTAGTAGGTCCTGCGAATGACGCTGAAGGTTTGCCCGAAAGTAAATTAAACTGGTCGCATAACTTTGTTGTCCGTGGTCTGAAGTTAGCTAATAATGCAAAAGTGCCAGCGCATGTACGTTTTGAGGAAGAAGTCGTTTTTGTTCATCAAGGGCAAGTTGAAATTGAAGTTGATGGTGAGACTTTATTACTAGGTAAAGGTGATACTTTCACCACACCAATTGAATCAACCCGTAGCTTTAGCAATCCAAGCGAATTAGATTGTATCTTATATATTACTCGACGTCATGACACGCCCAAAGCGGCCAAGTTTATTTAAAGTACATCCTAGTTAACGTGTAAAATGAAGAAAACGAACTTTAAACAGTTCGTTTTTTATTTTTAGTTGATTGATAATATTTGTTAAGTTGTTATTGTTTTGCAAAAAGACTCAAATAGATTGGCGTAATTCAATATCAGGGCTGGTATCAATAAAGCCATCTTCATCGACAGTAACATCATTTCCTTCTAACGACATAACGACCATACTTTTATGTTCTTCTCTTCGCACAAACCTGATTTTATAACCGTACTTAAATAAAGAACTCACTGAAAACTTTTGAGCATAATTGAGGTATTCCCACCAATCGTAGCTTTCAACATTTCTATGTCGTCGATGAATATTTGTCCACATCTTCTTTAATTTTGAACTGTTCATTTCATATCCCTATTACTCATTAGCGCTTTTAGGCAAAAAAGATAATAGCTATGATAGTAAATGCAGAATTTTACAGCAGATATATGCACGTAATATGTAAGCTCGAAAAACAATCAATCAATGATATTGATTCTCAGTATTATTTAAGCATATTTTGTTCCTAGATTAATTTGTTCTTTATATTCAATGTTGTAGCTGAACTTTCCTAAATGAGCGACTATTAAAGTGAAGCAAGTGTCAAAAAAGCTGACATGAGTCTTGCTCTTTGACTAAAAAATTAATAATAAAAACAGTAATCAAGTTAGTAGACATCGAGTTATTTACTTATATTCGAACATTGATTCCTCAAAAGCGAACAGACTTTGAGGTCATTTATTATGACAATTATTTAAGTTGTTGAAAATAAACCGATAATTTACTGTGGAAAAGTGGCATAGAAATTCCAATAAACATCTCATTGCTGTTCATAAGTTTAAGAACGTAATTCAAATTAATTTATTAAGGATGTTTATATGAGAAACGTTTTATTTTTATCATTAATGATAACTTTTCTTTTCGTGCATGAAGTACATGCTAGTTCAGAGTCGCTATTACACGAACAAAACAGTAGTCAAAAAATAGCTTCTTTACAGCAAAAACAATGGATTCACGGTGCTGAAAATTGTAAAGCCAACGAAGATGAAGCGATAGAAGTGTACAAATATGATGAGTCGAGTTACATACTTCGTCAAAATAAATGCTTAAGTTATGAAGCGCCATTTATCTATGTCCTAATTGGCGACGAGAAAATACTTGTTGTGGATACAGGTGCAACCGAAAGTCCTAAAAAATTTCCACTTTATCAAACAATAAAGTCACTTAGTCTTGAGCATTTGTCTGAAAGTAAAACTGATGAACATGAAATTGTTGTTATTCATTCGCATAGTCACAGTGATCATTATGGTGGTGACTCACAATTTTTAAACCAGCCAAATACTACAGTTGTCAGTGCGAATAGTGACGGCGTAAGAGGTTTCTTTAACTTCAATGCATGGCCCACTGAACAAACGATACTCGATTTAGGTGGGCGTAACATAACAGTGATACCTACTCCGGGACATCAAGAAGAGGCTATTTCTCTTTATGACCATCAAACTCAATGGTTAATCACAGGCGATACATTGTATCCTGGCGTTATTTATATAAAAGACTGGTCTGAATATAAAAATAGCATTGCTCGATTAGCAGCATTTGCTGAATCCAACACGGTGAGTGCTATATTAGGCGCACATATAGAAATGAAAACTGAACCGGGTGAATATTATGATATTGGTAGCACTTATCAGCCAGAAGAGTCACCTTTACCATTATTAGCGAGCGATTTATTATCCTTGAATACAAAGCTTATCCTTGCTAAAAAGCCAACTAAAATAGTACTGGATGGAATGATTGTTGAGCCATTGGGGGCACTGCCAAAATTGATCAGTAATATTGCTAGATGGTTTATTCAATAACTAATTTTAAAAGCAAAGAACAATTATTTTCGGTAATATTTTTCTTGTTAATCGGCTAAAATTAATCAGAACGTATTGAAGACAACTGTTATTGCTTATTTATGCGCTAGTCAATAGAATGCCCCAATAAGAGTAAAGGTTCTTTATGTTAGTGACCAAAGAGCGAATTAGAAGTTAATTGTATTTCTTTGTTTAACACCTAACAAAATACCCAGTACTAAAAAAAGTAAATCAATTAGGTTACGAGAAAATCATATGAGTGAAAGTGCTTCAGATATAAGCAAACATGTTGCTTTGGGTAATGCTAGTCAGGTTGGTGCACGTAAAATTGGTGCAGAGAAAGCAAAAGTTGTTGTGGTGGATAATGTCTTTGATGAAATCAATTTTTTGCATGATTATACCAGTCGCTCTGCCGTGTTTCAGACGCGAAAAGCTAATGCCTATCCTGGAGCTCAAGCGCGAATGATTAAAGATTTTGGTGAGGTGTTTTTGGATTACGCACTTGCGTTAATTGCTAACAATTACCCTGAAACAACTTCCTTACAATGCAAGCCTTTAGCGGCATTTTTTTCGTATGTTTCTACGCCAGAAAAGGAACTGGAATACAGGCAGACTATTCCACATTACGATCATACTTCCAGTAACTCATTTGCGGTAATGTTATATATGGCACCGGGTGATTTCAGTGGCACCGGCTTTTTTAAACATGATGGTACTTCTTTTGAGACGATTTCTGCCAACCGAGAAAAAGAATTTTGGCAATACTTAGAAAAACATGACAATTCTGATTTGTCTAATCCTAAGTATTGCGTAGGTAATAATGCCGGGTTCTCTATGATTGACTCAGTAGACTACCAACAAAACCGCATGCTAATTTATCCGGGCAACTTACTTCATTCAGGCTTAATCGATGAATCTCGTGATATTCATGCCGAAACCATTGACTCTCGCTTAACGGCTAACTTATTTTTAACTTATGAGTAAAGCTAGGGTATAGGTAAAAAGCGCTATATGGGCGAGGTAATTGTACACAAGCAAAACTGCTAAGTATTACTAAGTTTGATTTCGTTACGTTACTCCTTAGTCTATATTTTTAGTTAATTTGCACGCTGTAACTATTATCTTATTTGCTACAGCGTCAATACAAAGTGATTACAAACCCAGCTCGCTCAAACTAGGGTAATCCTCAGGTCTTGTATCGCCATCCCACAAAAACTTACGTTCATTGCTTGTAATCGCTAAATCGTTAATGCTGGCATGCCGTTGAGTCATCAAGCCCTTTTCATTAAAAAGCCAATTTTCATTACCATAAGATCTAAACCATTGCCCGATGTTATCCTGCCATTCGTAAGCAAACCTGACTGCAATCCTATCTTCACTCATACTCCATAACTCTTTCACTAGCTTGTAATGCTTTTCTCGTTGCCACTTTTTCGTAAGTAAGGTAATAATTTCACTACGGCCATTAATGAATTGGTCTCGATTTCGCCACTGGCTATTGAGGCTGTATGCACTGGCTACTAAAGCAGGCTGCTTAGTATTCCAAGCATTTTCAGCTTTGCGAATTTTCTCGATTGCACTACTTAAGGTAAAGTCTGGCAGCGGGTGGCGTACTTCTTCGATAGTTAAATCAATACTCATTTTCTATTCCTGTTTATTTCATTTAAAGCTCTATGGTCAATTGTGTTGTATTCGGCCTTGAAACACACAAACACATTTTGCCTGTAGCTCTTTCTTGCGCTGTTAAGCAATCATCTAAATGTTCTACATTGCTACCTTTAGCAACCTTAACGACACAACTTTTGCAGTCGCCAGCCATACAGCTATAGGGAACGTCTACACCAGCATTGAGTACAGCCTCTAATAAGGTTTGTTGCGCAGTTACTTCAACCTCAATGTTCGATTCAGTTAATGTTAATTTGCAGGCCTTTGCTGAGGCTGAAGTGGTTATTGAAAATTTCTCAAAGTGTATGTGGTTATCAGTGATGCCTTTTGCTTTGGCTAGCATTTTGAAATCATCTAGCATTGGATTAGGGCCACAGAAGTAGTAATGGGTATTAGGCTCCTGATAAGTAAATAATTTACTTAACGATAACTTTTTGCCTTCTTGAGATGGATATAAATGCAATCGATCACCTAGTTGTTTTTCAAGCCTGTCGGTATAGGCCATCTGACTCGTTGTTCGGCCGGCATAATGTACTTCAAAAGAAGCATCTTCTTTTAACAAGGCAAGTGCCATTGACTTGATTGCTGTTATGCCTATTCCTCCAGCAATGAGTACTGAATGTTGGTTGCTTTGTACTAGTGGGAAGTGGTTATTAGGGAATTTGCAATTAATTGTTAATCCCAGTTGATATGTTTGATGTAAGGCTTGAGATCCGCCATTGCCATTAGTCTCTTTTTTAACTGAAATTTCATAACAATCTCTTCTCGCTGGATTACTGCTAATGGAATAATGACGCCAAATCAGCTGTTTGCTTGGGGATAAAACCGGCACTTCTATATGACTACCTGCAGAAATTATTGGTAGTGATTCTCCATTGGCAGATCTGAGTTCATAAGCTCTTATATCGGGGGTCAATTGGCGAATACCGGTAATGACCAAAGGCAGTTTACCATCACCCAATATAGTGCTGCTTTCAATAGGGTTGATATTTGATAACTGAGACTTTAATGAGCTAATTTCTGCCTCTAACGGTGAAATTAATGAGGTTAGCTCTTGCTCAGTAAATCGAGGTGAAATGTGTTGAGGGCAATTCCAATCAAATGCCACTATTTTAATGACAAAGCCACGCTCAACGGTTACCCGATAATGATCGTCTTCCAAGGCGGCAAGTGTTTGCCAATCTTGAGCATCTACTTGAGTTATGTGCCCTAGAATTTTTAGGCGCCTCCTATTTGGGTAGTCCATTAATATTATGGAGACTTTGTCATTGGTTCTAAAATTGCCAGTACTAACATATTGTCGATTACCTTTATAGTCAGCAAAGCCTAAGGTATTTTCATCTAGTACTTTCAGAAAACCACTTGGTCCGCCTCTATGTTGCACATACGGCCAGTTAGTTTCACTAACACTGGCCATATAGAAACTATCCCGTTCAGCAATAAAACTAGCCTCGTTTTGTGACAGTAAATAATTATAATCTTCACCGGTATCCATGCCGGCATAGCCAGCACGACTATTTTGTTGTTGCTGTACTTGTCTTACTGTTTCAGTAAAGGCTATTTTGGCATATTGATGAGCCATGCTAATCTCCTACGCAATAGTAAAGAGGAGCAAGCTCCTCTACTTTTAGTTTATGCTACGTGTTTCAAGTCTACTTTTGGGAAGTCAATTTCAACTCGACTGGCTTTGCCTAAAATATTAGTTAGTACATTCATACCAACATGGGTAATGATTTCGACAATTTCAGCATCGGAATAACCAGCCTGACGAATCTCTAATAATTCAGCGGTAGTAACTTCGCCGTTATTTTCAGCTAACGAACGGGCAAATTTAACGGCAACTGCGGCTTTGGCATCTTGGCTTGTTCCTGCTCGGTTAGCTTGCATTTCATCACCAGTAAGGCCTGCTTTTTTGCCAATGGCTGTATGCGCTGAAACACAATACTGACAAGCATTTTGTTCAGCTAAACCTAAAGCAATACGCTCTTTGGTTTTACCGTCAAGATCACCTTCGTTGGCAATAGTATGCAAACCTAAAAACGCGGTTAATGCGGCAGGAGAATTTGCAAAAATTTTCAAAAAGTTAGGTACCATGCCTAACTGTTCCTCTATGGCAGCATATAATGCTAATTGTTCTTCGTTGGCTTGTGCTGCTGTGACTAAGTTAATTCTACTCATGATTATTCCTATTCAGTTTAAGTATAGTATTAGGTTGTGTTTGCGTCCTTATTCAAGGATGAAGCTAGTGTGCAATAAATCGCTTTATTAAAGAATAAGTAAAATATACAATTGATTATTTCATTTATTGGAATAATCATGCTTGATCAAATACAATTGATGTCAACTTTCATTGCTGTAGCAGAAGAGCAGGGCTTTGCTGCTGCTAGCCGTCGGTTAAACATGTCACCGCCTTCGGTTACTCGTGCTATTTCAATGTTAGAGCAACGCTTAGGTGTGAAGTTATTCAATAGAACTACTCGCTATGTTCGCGTTACTGATGCGGGGGTGCGTTATCTAGAAGATGTTCGGCGTATTCTCAATGACATTACCTTAGCTAATGAAGCCGCTCGAGGCATTAATGCCACGCCACAAGGTAGTATTAGTGTTACCGCGCCAGTACTGTTTGGTGAGCAATTTGTATTGCCGTCAGTGGTTGAATATTTAAATACCTTCCCTAAAACTGATGTGAAAACCGTGTTTCTTGATCGAATTGTCAACCTACTAGAAGAAGGGTATGACGTAGGCGTTCGCATTGGTCAATTGCCTGATTCATCAATGCGAGCTAAAAAGGTTGGCTCTGTACGTCTTGCGTTAGTAGCTGCGCCAAGCTATTTAGAGAAGAACGGTATACCTCAGCACTTTTCTCAATTAGGGGATCATTCTATTATTGAGTCGCAATCAGGAAATTTAAATCCAGAATGGACTTTTGTTGATAAAGGCAGGATAGTTCATCAACGGATTAACTCTCGACTAAAGGTAACCTCTAATCAATCGGCAATTAATGCTGCCATTGCAGGGTTTGGTATTGCACGAGTTATTTCTTATCAAGTTGCTGAATCCTTAGCAAAAGGAGAATTAAAGTTTTTACTTTCAAACTTTGAGAAAGCACCGCTACCTATTAACATCGTTCATCGTGAAGACAGGTTGTCCTCTGCAAAGGTCAGAAGTTTTATCGATTTACTTGCGAAAAACTTGTTAGCTGATAGTGCCATTAATTAAAATTCTTAGCTTGGTTTAATGCCTAACTTCATTAAAAAAATTACGTTTTCTACCTCTATATTTCTATTGCTTTACTTACCGTCCCAAAACTTTTCAAAATAAATCAAACTTTTTCAAGTCACTTTTCTGTTGTTTTTTAAAGGTTTTTCTATTCTTCTCCAAAAAAACACCTAGGTTACTAAAAGTATACTAATTGATGTTTACTTCTAGGTAACTAAAATATACCTAAGTTTTGATGGACGAAAGAATATTCTTTACATCAATTAAGTAGTAATCAATTTTGGAGTTATTTATGAGCAATGTACTAATTATTAATGCCCACCAGTATTACCCTTTTTCAGAAGGTAAGTTAAATGCAGCTTTAGTAGATAAAGCTGCCACGTTGCTTGCAGGCAAAGGTTATCAAACTCGTGTGGTAACTATGTCAGATGAAATTGATGTTGAAAAGCAGCTAGCACATCACCAGTGGGCCGACATTATTTTCTTACAATCGCCAAGTAATTGGATGGGTGTACCTTGGTCATTTAAAAAGTACATGGATGAGGTTTATACAGCAGGTATGGGCGGTGCACTTTGTGTTGGCGACGGCAGAAACGAACAGCAACCGAAGCAGAATTACGGGACAGGCGGCACACTAAGTGGCAAAAAGTACATGATGTCACTAACCTTTAATGCACCAGAAGAAGCATTTAATGATGATTCAGAGTTTTTTGATGGTAAAAGTGTTGATGATTTAATGTTTCCAATGCACATGAATTTTAAATTTTTTGGTTTAACGCCAATGAAAACAATCGCTTGCTTTGATGTGATGAAAAATGCCGATGTAGAAAACGATTTCAAACGCTTCGAAGCGCATATTAATGAAAATTTCTAGGAGATCAAGATGTCTAGCCAGTTAACTTATACCAATAAATTACATGCAGGAAGTGATTTTCCTGCACTATCTGCCACCTTATTAAATGGAGAAAGCTTGAGCCTAGGCAAACCTCAACATGGTGCCGACTGGCAGTTAGTTGTGGTTTATCGAGGACGTCATTGCCCTTTGTGTACCAAATACCTTAATCAACTAGAAGAGTACCAAGAGACATTATTATCTATTGGTGTTGATCTAGTGGCGGTATCAGGAGATAGCAAAGCTCAATTGGAGAGCCATTTAGCACAATTGGAAGTAACTTTTCCAATAGCGTATGGCTTAACACTTGAGCAAATGCAAACGTTAGGACTTTATATTTCGGATCCGCGCTCGGAACAAGAAACAGATCACCCTTTTGCAGAGCCAGGCATCTTTGTGGTTAATAATGAAGGCAGAATTCAAGTAACAGACATCTCAAATAACCCTTTTGTTAGACCAGAGTTACAAGCATTGGTGAACGGTTTAGGGTGGATAAGAAATCCAGATAACAATTATCCAATTCGCGGTATGCATAAGTAGAGGTCTCGATGAAATACTTCAATACGTTAGTAGCAGTACTTGCTTTTTTGTTTACAGCATTTTCAGTAAAAGCTGAAGAAAAACAGGTGCTCGCTGCTCACCTTGCATCGCCTGATATCTATCAAGTATTACTTGAAAACGATGAAGTGATTGTTTTAAAGATGATTTTGCAACCAGATCAAAGTGATAAGTGGCACAAACATAATGCTGAAACCGTGTATTTTGAACAAGGTGGTAATGCACAAATCAAAACACAAGATGGCAAAACGGTCACTTTAGAAATACCGGACGGTTTTGTGATGTGGCATGAACAATGGCAGCATCAAGTAACTAATACAGGAACAACGCCAATAATAGCGATAATTGTTGAACGGAAGGCTAGCTAGTGGTTAGGGCTTCTTGGTGTTTGGAGAAATGAAGCTCATGCCTTTAACAATACTGTATCTGTGCCATGAGAAAGTAAATCTCGATAAATACTGCATGTTCCAATAGTTTATCCTTAGTGAAAATGAGTAGGTGGCAGAAGCATGCTGCTGCCACCTGCTTTATTGTTCGTTGTTATTAACTCGTTTAACCAGCTCAACTAACAAAGGCAGAGCATCATTTGCTCGGTTTCTTTTTTTACGAGCAAGGTTTTCTTCTTCCCTTGCTACATTAGGTTGCCCAATAGATTCATAATACTCACCTGCTTTGGCATGAATACTGGCTCTTTTTTCAAGTGTAGAGCTTGATGCACAACCTGTGATTATGAGTGTCATTATAATGACTAGGGTTTTTGTTTGTTTCACTGGTGAAAACTCCAATGTATATGAATAAACATATTAATCGATTGTTCTATGCCAAACTTCATACTCAACACGTACACCATTTTCCATTCGAGAACTATACCAAATATCGTCTTCTATTTTGAAGGTGAAAACATACTCCTTTCCCTTTGGGGCACTGTATGAGGTATGTAGGGCAGTTTCAATGTACTGATTATCAGTAACTCGATACCTGCCTGCATCTGAACTCCAGAATTTATCTCCGGCCATAGTGACAAAGCTAAAATGAGTTTTAGAAATCACCTTAATAGAGCGTAAGTTTAATGATTTGTAATTAACCCTTTTCCCTTTATCATTTAAATATTCACCAGACACTAATTGCCAAGTTCCAATAAACTCATTTGCTTTCGCTTGACTTACAATACATGTAAATATCAGTAAGAGCCTTTTGAAAATTTTAACCATATTTTATTTTCCAGTGTTGAAATAGCAATTATACTATCAGCTATGCAGCGACACTTGAGAAGAGTTCCAAATAATTAAGTATATTGTTAGGTATAAGCTCGTCAAAAAGCGTAATTGACCCCTATGGTAGTGCTTTGCCAACTATTTGAGTAATAACGTGCAGGCTCAAAGTCAGGTAATACTTGGTAATCCATAAAGACATTAAATTGTTCAGTGATTTGATAATTAAACCCAAGACCATAACTAAAACCATCGGTTATTTCTGAATGTTTGAAAGGATAATCTCCAGTGATGTTACCATTAGCATCATTAATTTGACTTAAACCCGTTATATCTAGTTTTGTCTTACTGTAACCGGCTAGAGCATAAACCTTCACAGAGTCAAATACAGGATAAGAAGCTTTAATTAATATCGATAGCTGAGAGTCTATATCTTCATTATAGCTTCCATAGGGAGAATTAGGATTGTCATAAATACTAGTGTAGCCAGATTTCCCCTTGGCAAGCCTAGTTTCTAGTGCAAAAAAATCATTATATTTGTAGCCAGCAATAAGTCCCGCTACAGTAAAGTCTCGCTTATGTAATGATATTTCTTGTACGTTATATAGAGCCCCTAGATACCAGTTATCATTTGCACTGGAAATAGGAGAGTAGATAGATGCAGCGAGAGTTGAGGCTATGATTAATTTTGCTTTCATGTAAATTCCTTTTAAGTTGTTAGTTCAACCAATTATAGCTAGTTAAGGTATGTTAAATCGTTGAAATTATGTCTTAAATATGTAAGAAACTGTAAGGAGGTTTATTATAGTTTAATGAAAAATTGTACGGTTTACTTTCAAGTATTAGGAGGTTGCTTACTTGTAAATTGCTGATTTGTACTTCAAGGTTATTAAATTTTGTTTTTTGTGCACTTCTCAAATTTATCCACTAGCTCACTATATTTTTAGCACTATCAAGTTTATGAGAGGTGAGATAAATCATCGCCATTGAAGTGGCGAGATAAACAAATTTATCACCAGTTATCGGAATAGAATTATAATAAAAATACTTAGGAGTATTACAATTGAAACAGCTAGGAGTAATTACTTTCTATTGTAGTAATTAATAGCGACCACTGATTTTTGGGACAATGCAATTGGAAGTCATCTATGTGATTAGAGCAGGGAAGTTATTCATCCTGGAACTCGTTACTTAACCTAGGCTAAGTAACAAGTTTAACTTGATATCTATTCATACAGATAATAACGCCTAACTCAATACTCGAATTTGATCTACTTCGGTCACTTTAATATGCGTTTGAAAATAATACTTTTTAGTGCGCTTTCCATTCTTATAAAAATAAGTCTTAATGCGTTTCACGTTACCTTTAACTTCAACGGTTTTATTGATGAAAAATTTATCAGGCGATGAACCGTAGGTGGTTGATAGTGCGTCAATAATTGCAGGAGAAAGTGCTAAAGTAATATTTTCCGGATGTCGATAATCTTCATCTGAGTTCAAAAAAACAGTGCCTCTAATCGTACCTGAAGCTTTTATGGGAATTTGAAAGGTACCTCTTACCCCTTCAGGGAACCTTCTGTCAGCCTTTTCAATCAGCTGTACTATATCTGTAGTCGTTGGTTTTGTTGTTACTTCAGGCGTTGAATTACATGCCGATAAAACGAGTATTAAAAGTAGTATTATATATTTTATCAAAATGACTTCCTTGTTTAGGTATTTATAATGTTTTGTGGCTTCATTACAAACCATACAGTAAATAATGGCAATATAAAGAGTAAAGCTGTTAAGAAAAGGTAATTAAGTAACGTCAATGTATCGCCCACACTCTAGTATCACTCCGCAAGTTTCGATAGCTTTGCTAAATAGAGCTAACTATTAGCAGTCTCGTCTTTATTGGCTGACTATAATTTTTCATGTCCAAGCCGATATGAATCAATGATTCCTATTAGCCATATAATGATTACTGCATACATCTTAATGTTTACTTCTTGAGTATCCAAGCCTACTGCTGCACTGGTCAATGATTCTGATATTTTTGTAATATCTAACGCCATTTCTCCATTTTTAATTTGCTCTACAATGTGCATCGCTTTAGTAGTCGTTTCACTGATGATATAGTACAAAGGCACAGAGAATGCGCAAGCAAAAGCTACACTAAACGCATATTTTTTTAGAAAAAAGTGCCCAGCACCTGGGTATAAAAATGCAGACAATAATGCTGCTTTTGCTGATTTTTTCATTGTGCTACCTAAGTTAACCTTCGAAGTTAAATTGAAAATTGATTTTTCTTAAATATTAGGGGTGAGGTCACTAAACGGACATTTATCCACCATCGACTATAAATAAAGTGCACTCAGCATTGTCATGGCGTATATGCTTAACTTGAGCATATTCCTTAGAGTCAACAAATGCTTGAGCACTTTTTACATCAGGAAACTCAATAATTACAATTCTGGTGGGTTGCCAAAGTTCGGATTCTCTAACATCTATTTTTCCGCCGCGAACTCGATAGATGCCACCGTACTGTTCAGCGATAGGTTTTGCTAACTTTTTATATTCTTCGTATTTTTCGCTATTGTGAATATTAGTATCAACAACAAGAAATGCACTCATAAGATAAACTCCATTTTTATTTTAACTGCCTAAGTTAATCGGCTATTAGCTAGTAGCACCGCTTATTTGATAGTGCCTTTGCACATTTTTAGTCACTTTACCCCAAGTGGAGTTTTTAACTCTTGCTTGATGGTAATCAAAAGCTTTTTGATTAATAAATTCTTCATAAACAGTAAAACGTTGTTTGTCAGTGTTATCTTGAGTCACCTCAAAACTTAAGCAGCCTGGTTCTTGCCGTGTAAGTTTTTTGTGAACTTCAAGTTCCACTTTTACCTTAACTAAATCGGCATCGGGAACAATGATATAACCTTGCAAAACGATTTTAGACAAAAGCTAAATCTCCTCACTATATCGAGCCTGCAAACAGGCAATAGTATTGATGGCTAGACTATGCGACAAAGTTATGAAGTTCAAGCTTGTTTTATTTATATTTAACAGTTTGTTAAATGCTATATTCGCGCTTGTTGAACAGTTGAAACAGTAAGTTCACTTTTGGTTTCACCAGTATGTGCTGTCGATGATGGTTCAATCATCATGAAGTGAGTGTCTGCTTGAGCTTTAGGGCAATGTTCTACGCCTTTAGGAACCACATACATTTCACCTACATTGAGCACGATATTTTTATCTCTAAGTTGTAAAATTAACTGGCCCTTAAAAACGATAAAAAGCTCGTCTTCATTGTCATGTTTATGCCAAACCAGCTCACCACTCCCTTTTGCAATTTTAACTAACTGGCCATTGGATTCTGCAATTATTTTTGGCGTCCATTCTTCAGTAAAAAGCGCGAATTTTTCAGCGATATTAATTTTATTCATTAAAAGCTATCTCTATTATTAACTAACAATATTTGGCGGCTAGGTGGTTGTAAAAATATAAAGTCACATATTATTGGGCAAATGTGAGAATCAGGCTTTTTTCACAAACTTCGCTGTAACCATCATTTCACCCACACCATCCACCTTGCAATCAAGTTGATGATCTTTACCTGCAACTATTCTTCTGATCACGGCTTTGGTACCCACTTTAATAACTTGAGAGCTAGCTTTTACTTTAAGGTCTTTAACCATAGTGATTTTATCTCCCTCAGTTAACGTTGTGCCATTCGCATCTTTAATGGCTAAAAGCGCTTCTTCTGCAAGCGCCTCTGCAGGGTTCCACTCATGCGCACATTCAGGGCATATTAATAGACTTTGATCTTGATAAACAAATTGGGACTGACATAGTGGACAGGAAGGTAAGGACATAATATTTTTACCACAACTCTTTAACTAATGATATTTTGCCATCTTTAAAGCCAAATAATACCAGTAAAGGCTCTGATGGTTGCCAACTGCCATCTTGTTGAATTAAACCGTGAGAATACTCTATGGCAGTATAGTTTTTACCAAAGATAGTGTTGCTTACGCGCATTTCATTTTTATCATCATTTTGATAAAAGCCGCGTTTAAGATTACGAATGAATGCTTCGCGCCATGAGGTTTTATTAAAATTGGCTTGGTATTCTACGTGCACATATTTAACCTCATCGTGCATCAAAGCTAATAAATTATCTATATCCTCGTTGCTTGAGCCTTTCCGGCTAATCTTATCTAAAGCGATAAAGTAACCCTTAATTTGATTTAACTGACAGTCTGACTCGCAAGTTGATGCAACAGCAATATTTGAAAGAAATAAACAGGTAAAAGATAATCCAAGTTTTATAAAGTACTTCATGATTGGCCTATTGTTGATGAGTGTTTTACACCCATTTTATGGTTAATTGTTAGGTTCTTGTTGCTTTGTTTGGAGAATGTCGCGAACTTGCTAATACTAAGGCTAGTGCGATTAAGGCCGGTAACCCTTGTGTGAACAGTATACTTGTCTTCGCTGTAATGCCACCAAATATCCCTGCGACCACTACACAACACAAAAAGAATATTTTAAAGTCGATGTGATCTTTTAGAAGTCCCCAAAGTAATCCAGCTGCGAGAAAACCATTATAAAGACCTTGGTTCATAGCCAAAACCGCTGAAGTTTCCGCTACTTCTGGTGTCATTGAAAATATTCTTTGACCTATAGGATGGTTCCAAAAGAACATTTCCAATATTAGTATGCCTATATGACTTACTGCTACCAATAAAACAAAAATGTTTGTTAATAATTTCATGGGTTTACTCTCTTCTTATAATGTCTATGAAGTTTGCACAAGCTTTTTCAAACGAGCGAGTTTGTCTCTTACTGTGATAGCATCTCGAGTATAACTAACATTAAGCCCATACTCAGCTTCCCATTTGGTCTCAATTCCATATGACTCTGTTGGGTTTTTAATAATATCCTCTAGCTGCAACTCTATTAAATCGACTTTTAATCTCAGTGCAAAGTGCTCAAATATAGTAAAAGCTCTTTGAGAGTAATGTAAGTCATCTATTTGAATAAAGACATCCTTTAGTTCTTCAATGGTAAACTCTTCATAATTGGGCATAAAGCTTTCTTAAATACGCAACGCTTAAAGCATTCGCAGCTTAAACTAAGCTAGTAAGATTAGCTATATTTTGGTGTAACCAAAAGTAAACCGAAGGCTGTGTAAGTTGTTATATAAATCCCTTGGCGGTTTGTATTATTTTTTACTTGAAAACTCTCTATTCGTACCCATTTAGTCATTAGCGCGCTTATTGTTGCTCGCTAGTTTTATTAAATACATCACAAGTAATTGTTAAAAAATAAGTTGTACATATGGCTGAAGTAAAAACAAAGATATCGCTAAAAATAGGTGCTAATAGTAGCGTGCCCGCTGAAATTGCATCGTTTGAAAATTTAGCATCAGATAAAGAGCATATTGCCATTATATTTGGTCAAGCTGATGAAAAGCAGTCAACGCCAATTGTTCGCCTTCATTCAGAGTGTTTAACGGGTGATGTATTTCATTCTTCACGCTGTGATTGTGGTGAGCAACTTGATGAAGCAATAAGCATGATGGAAAAAGAAGGTGGTGTTATTCTTTATTTGCGTCAAGAAGGGCGCGGCATTGGCTTATATAATAAAATTGAAGCATACAAGCATCAATCAAATGGTATAGATACTTATCAAGCTAACAATATGCTGGGTTTTGATGATGATCTTAGAGATTTTGAAGAAGCAGGGCAAATGCTTAAAGCTTTGAATATTTCTCAGTTGAAACTGCTGACTAATAATCCTAAAAAAGTTGATGCATTAACAAGCTATGGTATAGAAGTGAAAGAAGTGGTACCTACCTCTATTTTCCTGAAAGACGACAATCAGTCTTATTTAAAAGCAAAGGTTGCTATAGCCGATCATAAAATGAAAATAAACTAACACTTAGCTGGTTAATTTGAGTTAGCACTATGGCGTTAATTAGCTGTTATTGTTTTTTTCAAAATTTTGAGCAGGGGAAAACCCTAACACTGCATCCCAGCGCTCTTCTGGCTCTTGTTTCATGGTTTCTTGTACCGCATGGCCCATGGTCATTTTTACATTACTACTATCGACAACACCGCCACAACATGAACAGCTCATTACTGGTTGCATCACTTGTCCACAGGCTTGATGTTTATATAACGTAGGGGCATTACTGTCTTCAAATAACCATTCATTACCCCAGTTACTCATGGCCATAAACACCGGCGCTAACGATTTACCTTTGTGTGTTAGCAAATATTCATATCGTTTGCCTGATTCACCATAAGGCACTTTTTTAAGAATGCCATAATCAACCAGCTTTTTTAGGCGATCGGTTAACACATGTCGAGTAAGTCCTAATTGGTGCTGAAAATCATCAAAGCGGCGGGTTCTCATAAAACAGTTTCGTAAAATCAGCATTGTCCAGCTATCCCCAATAATACCTAGGGTTTGTGCAATCCCACAGGGCTTGTCGTTATGGCTTGTACGCTTCATGTCGGCTATCCATTATTAATTTATCTAAGAGCTATCTAGCTGTTTGAATTTAAGTATAGATTGACAAGTTCCTTTTTGGAACCTAAAATAATTAAGTTCTAAAAAGGAACTGAAATTAAAAGAGGAAAAGTTATGGATATGAAGACGCTTACTGGTGCTGAAATGTTGCAAGGCTCTATTAAAAACAACATGCAAGTTAGTATGGGGGTCACCATGAATATGTCTTTGGTTTCAGTTGAGCATGGATATGCTCGTTTTGAAGCTATTGCAACTGATAAGCACCTTAACCCTATGGGCGGTGTCCATGGCGGCTTTGCTGCAACGGTTCTAGACTCTGCAACAGCCTGTGCTGTACATAGTGTACTTGAGGCAGGTGAAACATACGGTACCATTGATTTAAACGTTAAAATGATGAGGCCAGTACCTCAAGATGTTCTGCTGTTTGGCGAAGGAAAAATCTTGAATCGTTCTAAATCATTAGGTGTTTCTGAAGGTAAGCTAGTCGATGCTAACGGTAAGTTATATGCACATGCCACCTGTACTTGCAAAATTATTCCTGCTGGAACATAGCAAATAGCTATAGGCACTCAATTCACCTTGAGCCTTAATTAAATTAAATTAGAAAAAAGCGAGCCTCGGCTCGCTTTTTTCTTAGGCGTGTTTATATAAGGACATTAAATTCACTTTAATGTCATTTAATCCAAGACTATTGACGTAAAAAAGCCGATAATTCTCCCTATATAAAACCCATTAGCAAATTATTCGTTTTAAAGCGCTAGATTGTGAAAAAACAAATAAAGCCAACCATATTTGCTACGAAAATACTGGAAACAATTCAATGGAAATTAAAGTTAATTTTCTCGAAAATCTTAGATTAGAAGCTAAGTTTGATGATTTTACTGTACTTGCTGATCAACCTATTCGTTATAAAGGTGATGGCTCTGCACCAAGCCCTTTTGACTATTTTCTAGCATCGTCGGCATTATGTGCGGCTTACTTTGTTAAGGTTTATTGTAAGTCTCGTGATATTCCGACTGAAAATATTAGAGTATCTCAAAATAACATTGTTGATCCTGAAGATCGTTACAATCAAATCTTTCAAATTCAAGTCGAGTTGCCAGAAAGCATATCTGAAAAAGATCGCACCGGTATTTTACGCTCTATTGATCGTTGTACTGTGAAAAAGGTGGTACAAACAGGGCCCGATTTCAATATTGAAATGGTGGAAAACCTGGAAGAAGATGCCCAAGCAATGTTGATGGGGCAATCAGAAAGTGATACCAGCACTTTTATCTTAGGCAAAGACTTACCTCTTGAGCAAACGATCAAGAATATGACGGCCATTTTGGCTGACTTAGGTATGAAGATAGAAATTGCTTCATGGCGTAATATTGTGCCAAATGTTTGGTCATTACATATTCGTGATGCTGCATCGCCTATGTGCTTTACTAACGGCAAAGGGGCAACCAAAGAAAGCGCACTATGTTCCGCATTAGGTGAGTTCATTGAACGTTTGAATTGTAACTTCTTTTACAATGATCAGTTTTTTGGTGTGGATATCGCTAATAGTGACTTTGTTCATTACCCAAATGAAAAATGGTTTGAATTGACAGAAGACGACTCTTTACCGACAGGGATTTTAGATGACTATTGTTTAGCTATTTATAACCCTGAAGATGAACTGTGTGGTTCACACTTAATTGATACAAACTCGGGCCGTATTGATCGCGGTATTGTTACTATTCCTTATAAACGTCAATCAGACGGTGAAACGGTATATTTTCCTTCTAACCTAGTTGAGAACCTATTCTTAAGTAATGGTATGAGTGCCGGTAACAACCTTCATGAAGCCAAAGTACAATGCTTGTCTGAAATTTTTGAACGTGCAGTTAAAAGGCAAATAATAGAACAAGAAATTGTACTACCTGATGTACCAAAAGACGTTTTAGCAAAATATCCTGATATTGTGGCAGGTATAGAAGGGCTTGAAGCTCAAGGCTTCCCTGTTGTTGTAAAAGATGCATCATTAGGCGGCCAATTTCCGGTTATGTGTGTAACCTTGATGAACCCAAGAACAGGTGGCGTTTTTGCCTCGTTTGGTGCTCATCCAAGTTTTGAAGTAGCATTAGAGCGTAGTCTAACTGAGTTGTTGCAAGGTCGTAGCTTCGAAGGACTAAACGATGTTCCTAAACCTACTTTTAACAGTTTAGCCGTGTCAGAGCCTGAAAATTTTGTAGAGCACTTTATTGACTCTACCGGTGTTATTTCATGGCGCTTCTTTAGTAGCAAGTATGATTATGCTTTCAGTGAATGGGACTTTTCAGGCACAACTACTGAAGAAGACAATAACCTGATGGCAATATTAACTTCGCTAGGTAAAGAAGTTTACATGGCTGAGTTTGACCAACTTGATGCTACCGCTTGTCGAATTTTAGTACCCGATTATTCTGAAGTATATCCGGTAGAGGATTTGATTTGGGATAATACCAACAAAGCCTTAAATTATCGTGAAGATATCTTGAACCTGCATAGCCTAAATGACGATGCATTGGCAAGTTTAGTTGAACGTTTAGAAGCAAGTCAGCTTGATAATTATATTGATATTAAATCCCTTGTTGGCATTGAGTTTGATGAAAATACCGTGTGGGGACAACTCACCATATTAGAGCTTAAAGCCTTGATTTATTTGGCTCTAGGCGCACTTGAGGAAGCTATTGAATTAGTAGCAGAGTTCTTACAGTTTAACGACAATACTGTCGCGCGAGGTTTGTTTTATCAGGCACTGCACGCCACACTTGAAATAGCATTAGACGAAGAAATGGAGTTTGAGCACTTCAGCACCAACTTGACCAGAATGTTTGGTGAAGATGTGATGGCTAATGTTGTTGGCTCAGTTAACGGTGAAGTAAAATTCTATGGCTTAACAAAAACCAGTATGAACCTTGAAGGAATTGAGCCTCACTTAAGGTTAATAGAAAGCTACAAGAAATTGCACCAAGCTCGAGCGAAATAAGCTCAGCGATTATGTGTTAACTGCAAATTTATTGCAACGCCAGAGTCGTTTTGCTTTAGAACTAATTGAATCAAATTGATATAACACCCAAAGGAATTGATGTGGATCCTGTCGAAATAGGCGCAAAGTACAATAAAATTGCTACTTGGTGGCATGACCGCCATTTTGATTCTGCTTACGGTGTTGCATCTTTCAATAAAGCATTGGTCTTTTGTCAGCCTAACTCAAAAACGCTAGATGTAGGATGCGGTGCTGGCGGCAGGTTTATTAATCTCCTTAATAGTCAAGGCATGCATGTCACCGGAATAGATGTTTCAAGGTCGATGATCAATTTGGCGAAAGTAAATCACCCAGATAATCGGTTCATTCTTTCTGATATTTGCACTTGGCAGACTGATGAACAATTTGATTTTATTTTCGCTTGGGACAGCATATTTCATTTACCTTTAAATATGCACAAACTTGTTATAGATAAACTTTCTAGCATGCTAACAGCTAAAGGAATATTGGCATATACCTTTGGTAATGCTGAAGGAGAAAACACCAGTGAATGGTTAAATGATACTTTTTATTATAGCTCTATCGGTATTAATGAGAATATTAAGCAGTTAATGGCGAACGGATTAACATTGCTGCACTTAGAGCTAGATCAATATCCAGAAAAGCACACCTTTGTTGTAGCCCAAAAATGACACTGAGAATTAAACCATTATTTACACCATAAATTATCATTAAATCAAATAAGCGTTTTATACAGAGCTTAATAAAATACTTGTTTCACTATTTAGCACTCCGTCTATAGTACGAACATCTCTTAGTACACTGTCGAACTCTTGTAAGTTTGAAGTTCTTATTTCTGCTACTAAATCCCAGGCACCATTGGTGGTGTGCATTTTCTCTAATTGAGGAATACCGCGTAATTTATTAATAACTTGCGTGGTTGACTTACCGACTACTTCAATCAACATCACCGCCTTAACAATATCAGTTTCGAGTTCGTCATGCGCTCTAATGGTAAAACCAAGAATTGCGCCTGTGCTCGTTAACCGATCAAGTCTGTTTTGTACTGTACCTCGTGAAACTTGCAGCATTTTAGCTAATTTTGAGATAGAAGCTCTGGCATCTGAGCGTAATATTGCCACTAACTCTTTATCAACAGCATCGAAAAGGTATGGCTTGTGGGTGGTGTGTGAAGTCATTTTTATATCAACTGTTATCATTTTGATAGGTCATGGTATACATAATGATAAATATTTATACAAAAGTTGCAACTTTTTGTCATTTTGTTTGACGGATGAAATCGCTAGCATAGTTATTAATAAATGAGCTGCAGATACTTTCTATCAAAACTTAATAAGTACTGCAGCGACGATTAATGAAAAAGAACGACAGGAAAAACAATATGCAATCTTTCGAAACATTAAAATCACCCAATATTTCTTTTATCAGTGTTAGTCAGATGTTAGGACTTATTCGAAGTTATGGCGCTGAACATCTGATTGCCGGCATCGCTGACTATTTAGAGCAAGACTATAAACGCTGGTTAGATTTTGATAAATCCCCTCGATTTGCTGCGCATTCACCAGAGGGTGTCATTGAGCTGATGCCCATAGGTAATCATGAAAAATTTAGTTTTAAATATGTTAATGGTCACCCGAAAAACACCCAGATTGGCTTACAAACAGTAACAGCCTTTGGTGTTTTGTCTGATGTGGAGAGCGGCTACCCGTTGATGTTATCTGAAATGACCATTTTAACGGCATTGAGAACTGCTGCTACTTCAGCAATGATGGCCAAGTATCTTGCCCCCAAAAATGCTAAAACGATGGCTATGATCGGTTGCGGCGCACAGTCTGAATTCCAAGTAACTGCCTTTAACAAGTTGCTAGGGATTAGTGAAATCAGGTTATTTGATATTGATTCAAACGCGATGAGTAAGTGTGCTAAAAATCTTGCCAATAAAAACATCAATATTGTGATGTGTGATAGTGCAGCAGAAGTCGTTAAAGGAGCTGACATTATCACTACGTGTACGGCTGATAAGAAAAATGCCACCATACTGACCAGTGATATGGTTCCTGCTGGTGTTCATATTAATGCGATTGGTGGAGATTGCCCTGGTAAAACTGAACTGTCAAAATCATTACTGGAACGAGCTGATATTTTCGTTGAGTTTGAGCCACAAACACGTATAGAAGGTGATATTCAGCAGCTACCAGCACAATCAATGGTCACTGAAATGTATCGTGTTATTCGTGGTGAGTGTTCCGGTCGTACAAGTGATGCACAACTTACTATTTTTGATGGAGTTGGCTTTGCCATTGAAGACTATTCGGCCTTAAGATATTTCTATGATTTAGTTAGCAAGAATGGGCAGTGCCAAGCAATAGAGCTCTTAGCAAGCCCGCAAGACCCAAGAAATTTATTTGGCTTGATTGACACGCCTTCGGCAGCATCTGGCACCAAAGCAGGCAGTGACATAACAGAAAAAGAAAACATTGCATCTGCAAGTGTAGAGCTGAGCTAATGAGTATATTTCCGCAAGCACCAGCTAGTGTGGTGATGATACGGCCTCATCACTTTTGTCCCAATGAACAAACACAACAGGACAACAGCTTTCAAGCGAGCGAAGTTTTTGACAAACAAGCGGTTAAATTGTTGGCATTTAATCAAGTAACTCAAGCAGCGAAAACCCTGAAAGAACACGGCGTTAATGTACATGTATTTGATGATGAAGGCACGCAAACACCTGATTCAGTGTTTCCAAATAACTGGTTTTCAACTCATTCTGGTGGGCATGTAGCAATTTACCCAATGTTCGCCAAAAACCGCCGTAAAGAACGTCGTAGTGACATTATTGAAATGTTGAAATCTTCATACCGAGTTCAAGATGTTATTGATTATTCAGGCTTAGAGTACGATGGTATTTTTTTAGAAGGTACGGGAGCCATGGTGCTAGATCATATTGAACGAGTTGCGTATGCCGCGCGTTCAAAACGCACCGACTCGCACGCATTGGAGCGCTTTTGTTCTCATTTTAATTTTGAACCTATGGTCTTTGACGCTCAAGATAATAGTGGTACTGCCGTGTATCACACCAATGTTTTAATGTGCATTGGCAGTGATTTTGTTATGGCTGGTTTTGACATGATGCCTGATGTTGTACGCAGGGCAGAAATTATCAGACGCTTTGAAAGCGCAGGCAAAGAAATCATTACTTTATCAGAAGCACAAATTAATGCTTTTTGTGGCAATGCCCTTGAATTACAGGGTAAATCAGGTCGAATATTAGCATTATCGACTACTGCTTACCATGCCTTGACAGATGCACAGGTTACTCAACTTGAGCAATATGTAGAAATACTCCCCTTAGAAGTGTCTGCAATAGAGCTTGCGGGTGGCTCTGTCCGTTGTATGCTAGCAGGTATACATTTGTCGAAACGTTAAGTTAAATGAAAGTAAATCTAACTAATTAAGCTTAAGAGTGCTAATAAAGGAAGAAGGTAAATGTTGAATCAAATTGTAGACCCTATTAACAATATTTTGTGGGGTAACGGGCAAGTATTAATTTATCTTTTACTTTGTGCTGGCTTGTGGTTTTCATTCAAACTTGGCTTCATACAAATTCGTCATTTTAAGCATATGTTCAGTGTGATGAAAGGCAGTACACAAGCAGACAAGTCCGGTATTAGCTCTTTTCAAGCATTATGCACAGGCCTTTCAGCTCGCGTTGGTACTGGCAATCTTGCCGGCGTTGCTATGGCTATCTCTTTAGGTGGCAGTGGGGCTGTATTTTGGATGTGGTTAATTGCGCTATTAGGTATGGCAACAGGTTTTGCTGAAAGTGTTTTAGGACAGCTTTATAAAGTGCGGGATGATCATAAAGAGTTTAGGGGAGGGCCGGCCTATTATATTCGGGCTGGGCTCGGAAAGCCTTGGTTGGCAGTATTATTCTCATTGTGCTTATTTCTCGGCTACGGTATTAGTTTTAGTGCTATGCAAGCCAATACCATCTCAGATGCGCTAAGTAATACCTTTGCCATTCCAACTGCGTATAGCGGAGCGGTAATTGCTATACTAGCTGGCTGCATTGTTGTTGGCGGTTTACGCAGTATTGCCCGATTTGCCGAACTTATCGTGCCATTTATGGGCGTAGCATTTATCTCAGTGGCCATCTTTGTCACGCTGATGAATATTAATTTATTACCAACCATGTTTGCTGAGATATTTGCCTCTGCATTTGGCTTAACTGAAGCAGGCGCAGGCGCTTTGGGGGCCGCCATGAAAAATGGTATTCAACGCGGCTTATACTCTAATGAAGCAGGGGCGGGGAGTGTACCTCATGCTGCTGCCGGAGCATCGCCAGTACCGAATCATCCGGTAGCGCAAGGCTATGTTCAAATGCTGGGCGTGTTCTTGGATACTATGGTGCTATGTACTTGTACGGCCATGGTGATTTTATTATCTGACATTAACATCAGCGGTGAAATGGAAGGTATTCGCATGACCCAAAATGCAATGAGTGCTCACTTCGGCTCGGGAGGTAATTACTTTGTAGCAGCCGCTATAACGCTATTTGCTTTTACTTCAGTTGTTGCCAATTATGCCTATGCAGAAAGTAATCTGCATTTATTTAAATTAGACAATAAAGTTGGTCGACTTGTCTATACATCGTTGTACTTGTTCATGGTATTTTGGGGAGCAAGTGCGTCATTAAAAGAAGTGTGGAGTATGGCCGATATGGCATTAGGCTTAATGACACTTGTCAATGTATACGCCATTGTATTGTTAACACCAACCATAGTGAATTTGACTAAAGATTATCAAGCTAAATTAAAAGCGAATAAGGAGCCTACTTTTAAAGTGGGTGATGTAGAAATTCAAGGTAAGACAGAGCCCGGCGTTTGGTCTTAAAACGAAGTGCTTTGCAAAAAAAGGCTACCTATTCAGGTAGTCTTTTTGCTTTTTGAGGTGTTGAGGTTACGAGGTGATTTTTTGCAATAAAACAATACAAGGGCGTGAGGCATGGATTGGCATAATTGATTAAACAGTTAACTGAAATTCCTTTACATGTGGAATTTCGTATATATAATATTTCGTATATAGAATTAGTGACAATCAAGAATGAGCAAGGTTGAAAAGAAAACTGTATTATTTGTGTGTACTGGCAACTCTGCTCGCTCGCAGATGGCAGAAGCGTTATTAACGCATAGGGCAGGAAATAGATTTACCGCTTATAGCGCAGGTGCACATCCAGAGCCGGTTGATCCGCGTACAGAAACAGCGTTAACTAGTTTTGGTATTCCAACTGAGCACTTGCTTTCCAAACATGTAAATTCTTTTGTTAAATACAGCTTTGACTATGTCATTACCTTATGTGACAAAGCCAATAGTGAATGCCGTGAATATGCCCACGCCCAAGCACAATTGTCTTGGGACTTCCCTGATCCTAAAGTAAGAGATTGCAATAATCCTTTTGCAGAAACATTAGCTGAAATAAATAACCGCATAACAATGTTTTTACAGGTGAATGATGAAGAGGCTATGCAAGCGCAGCTTGCTAACCATAAGCCTGATGATAAAGAGTTTGTTAGCCTTCAACCCGTAGCCTTTTATAAAACATTAACAGACGATATTCGCTTAAAAACATTAATGTTAACTCATTACCACGGTGAATTGTGTGTTTGTGAATTGATGACCGCCCTTGCTCAAGAGAGTCAACCTAAAGTGTCACGCAATCTAGCGGTACTGAAAAAATCAGGTGTTATTATCGACCGAAAACATGGTCAATGGGTTTTTTACCGAATTAACCCGAATCTTCCACAATGGGCAAAGTCCGTTATTGCCCAAACCACAGAAAACAATATTAGTTTAATTGACGATGCACTCTATCGATTAATGCAAATGAATAATCGACCTAACAAAGTAGCGTTTTGCAAATAAGGTAAGTATTTTCAAATGCTTTTAAAACATAATTTTAAAGATTTTAATATTTAGGAAATAAAGATGACGATAAAAATAGGCATTAATGGTTTTGGTCGCATGGGGCGTTTATCAATGCGAGCCGCTTTTGATTGGGATGATGTAGAAATTGTTCATATTAATGATCCTGCGGGCGATGCCAGAACACTTGCACATTTGTTAACGTTCGACTCTGTCCATGGCCGTTGGCAACATGAAGCAGACCATGAAAATGAAGCAATTGTAATAAATGGTAAGAGGATTTCATGTAGCCAAAATGTCGCTATAGAAGATACAGATTGGTCTCAGTGTGATGTAGTGATTGAAGCGTCGGGTAAGATTAAAACTAAAGCACTATTGCAAGCATATCTAAATCAAGGTGTTAAGCGCGTTGTGGTAACGGCACCAGTAAAAGAAGACGGTGTGCTAAATGTAGTAATGGGTGTTAATGATGACTTATATGACAAAAGCATTCACCCTATTGTTACGGCGGCTTCGTGTACAACTAACTGCTTAGCACCCGTTGTAAAAGTGATTCATGAAAAAATTGGCATTAAGCATGGTTCAATGACCACCATTCATGACATTACCAATACGCAAACCATTTTAGATGCTCCTCATAAAGACTTACGCAGAGCACGTGCCTGTGGCATGAGTTTAATTCCTACTACCACAGGCTCAGCTACTGCCATCACTCATATATTTCCAGAATTGAAGGGCAAGCTTAATGGTCACGCCATACGTGTGCCTTTAGCTAATGCTTCATTAACTGATTGTGTGTTTGAAGTGTCGCGCGCAACCAGTGTTGAAGAAGTGAATCAATTATTAAAGTCGGCTGCAGAAATAGAAATGCCAGGCGTGTTAGGATTTGAAGAAAGACCTTTAGTATCAATAGACTATAAAACTGACCCCCGTTCTAGTATTGTTGATGCATTATCAACCATGGTAGTGAATGAAAGCCAAGTAAAGCTATATGTTTGGTATGACAATGAATGGGGCTATGCGAATCGAACGGCAGAATTAGCTCGCATGGTTGGTCAAGGCGACAAGGAATAATTGCCATGGGGCCTTTATCACTAAAAACATTATCGCCACAAGTGAAACAATACTTGGTGATAACAGGTAATTACTGGGCTTTCACCTTAACTGATGGTGCACTACGCATGTTAGTGGTGTTGTATTTCCATCAACTTGGATATAGCCCGTTAAATATTGCCATGCTGTTTTTGTTTTATGAGATATTTGGCGTGGTCACTAACCTTGTTGGAGGTTGGTTAGGTGCTCGACTAGGGCTAAATAAAACCATGAATATTGGTTTAGCTTTGCAAATAATAGCACTGGCTATGTTAGCGGTGCCAAATGAGCTACTGACGATTGTTTATGTCATGTTTGCGCAAGCTTTGTCGGGAATTGCTAAAGATCTTAATAAAATGAGCGCTAAGAGCTCTATTAAGTTACTAGTACCCGAAGGTGCTGAAGGTAAGTTATATCAATGGGTTGCGGTATTGACTGGCTCAAAAAACACCTTAAAAGGTATTGGCTTCTTCTTAGGTGGTGTTCTGTTAACCATATTGGGCTTTAGCGGTGCAGTTACCTTAATGTCCGCTCTATTAGCGTTCGTCTGGTTATTTAGTTTATGGATGCTTAAAGAAGACTTAGGCAAGGCTAAAAACAAACCAAAGTTTAGTGAAATTTTCTCAAAGAGCCCACCAATTAACTTACTGTCTGCTGCCCGTTTGTTTTTGTTTGGTGCTCGCGATGTCTGGTTTGTGGTGGCTCTTCCGGTATTTTTAGCGGCAAGCTTTGGCTGGGATCACTGGTGGGTAGGTGGTTTTATGGCAAGCTGGGTTATTGGTTATGGCATAGTACAATCGTTCGCTCCTTATTTCACCGGTAAAAAGCAAGGGCGAGTCCCTTCAGGTAAAGCCGCTTTTACCTGGGCAGTCTATTTAGCATTAATTCCTATATTGATTGCGTTAGCATTGCATTTTGATTTTTATATTCAAAGTACCATTCTGATTGGTTTACTGATTTTTGGTGCCATATTTGCTATTAATTCGTCTTTGCATAGTTACTTAATTGTCAGTTATGCCGATCGTGACGGAGTGTCATTAGATGTAGGTTTCTATTATATGGCTAATGCCATGGGGCGATTAATTGGCACCGTACTTTCAGGCTGGCTATATCAACAATACGGATTAGCAGCGTGTTTGTGGGTATCGGCATTGTTTGTCTCGACGGCAGCGCTAATATCAATGAAATTACCCAGAAATAGTTAATTTAGCCTTGCGCTGAATCTCAAAATCTATGACAGTTAGTTGCTTACTAGTAAACTAAATTTTTCTAAATTGGCTTAAATTCCAGTAACTTGCGAAGGAAGCGCTAATCAATGCTAAACTATTTAGCAAAATATTATCAAAAACGATGATATCGCTAACAATTGTTGTTAGAGTATTATCGATATAGCCAATCTCAGTAAATTAATCGATTGTTAGGAAAGCCACCAAACTAATGGAAAAAGCAAAAAGAGCTCGTATACAAGATGTCGCCGAAAAAGCGGGCGTTTCAACAATGACAGTTTCTCGGGTGTTGAGTAAAGACGCTAAAGTTAGCGATGCAAAAACAGCCTTGGTAATGGATGCCGTCAAAGCATTGAATTATCGTCCAAACGTTGCTGCACGGCGTTTGGCGGGAAACCAATCTTTCTTAATAGGTTTATTATATTTTGATTTAGATACTTCTTATGTAAGTAAGTTTTTGTTACGAGGTTTAAAAAGTTGTCGTGCTACTGGTCATCATTTAGTTGCGGATGAAATTGATGATGATATTGTAAAATCAATCGCCTCAGTAAAAGAGCTTATCGAAGTCACGCAAGTTGATGGTCTTGTGCTTTTACCACCAGTGTGCGACATCCCTGAAGTTTTAACGACACTTCAAGAAGCGGCTATTCCTTTCGTGCGTATTGCTCCTGACTCAAGACTCAATCTGTCTCCTTATATTTGCATGGATGATTATCAAGCAGGGTTTGATATAACTGAATTGTTGATTAAACAAGGGCATAAAAAAATTGGCCATATTATTGGTAACCCGAACCAAGGAGCGAGTCGCCTACGTTACCAAGGGTATTTAGATGCGCTCCGTTCTAATCAAATAAATGTGCCACCTGAATATATTGAACAAGGCCTGTTTACCTATGATTCTGGACTTGAAGTAGCTAAAAAGATGTTAGCACTTAACGATAAACCGACAGCAATATTTGCCGCTAATGATGAAATGGCTGCAGCGGTCATTTCCGCAGCTCATATGAATCAGTTAAATATTCCTGAACAGTTGTCTGTCGCTGGCTTTGATGATGGTCATTTGGCGACAACGGTCACACCACATTTGACAACCATTAGACAACCCATTCAAGAGATGGCGGCTCTTGCCATAGAGCTAATTGCCTCGAAAAAATTTGCTGATACTGCAAAAGCAAATAGCCGAGCCTATAGACATGTTCTCGACTTTGAAATTGTCGAACGTGCATCCACTGCAGTTAAGGGTGCTTAAGCAATCGTTAAGCCATAATAATAGTTATAGCAGCATTAGGCTTTAACTCGACGCTTAAATTCATAAGCAAGTTCAAGGTATTGTTTCTGATAGCCAGTGAAGTTATTTAGTAACATTCACTGGCATAGTTTTTATCATTTAGTTATTTAAATGGATTAAATGTAGCGGTTTACTATGTTTTCAAGTAACTCTTGACGGCCGGAAACATGCTTAGGGTTGATATTGTTCTCAAGCACCAGTTTCGATAAACTTTCTAAGTTGTGATCGCCTGTTAAGATACTTTGGCCTAAGTTGTCTTGCCAACCAGCATAGCGATTAGCAACAAAATCACTAAGGGGAGCATCCGCTATTAATTTAGCCGCATTGAGTAATGATTTCGCCATAGTATCCATACCTCCAACATGGCCAATAAATAAATCATCACGCTCACATGATTGACGACGTAACTTAGTATCGAAGTTAAAGCCACCTGTGTCGAAACCACCATTTTTCAAGATTTCATACATAACTAAAGTGCATTCAGCAACATCGTTAGGGAATTGATCGGTATCCCAACCATTTTGCATATCTCCGCGGTTCGCATCGATACTACCCATAATGCCTTCTGCACACGCTGTAGCAATTTCATGATGGAAGCTGTGTCCAGCCAAGGTGGCATGGTTCGCTTCGATATTCACTTTCACTTCATTATGTATGCCGTGTTTATGTAAAAAACCAGACACGGTTGCGGTATCATAATCATATTGATGTTTGGTTGGCTCTTGAGGTTTAGGTTCAATCAGTAATGTGCCTTTGAAGCCAATTTTATGCTTATGTTCGATAACCATTTTTAAGAAGCGAGCATATTGTTCACCTTCTTGCTTCAGGTTGGTATTTAATAAGCTGTCGTAACCTTCGCGACCACCCCATAGCACATAGTTTTCACCACCGAGTCTGTGAGTAACATCCATAGCATGTTTAACTTGTGCGGCTGCATAGGCAAATAACTCAGGGTTCGGGTTGGTAGAGCCACCGGCACAAAAACGTGCATTTGAAAATAAATTAGCAGTACCCCATAAAAGCTTAATACCAGTACGGTCCATTTCTTTTTCAAAGATGTTAGCAATGTGATTTACATTGGCATGAAATTCTTTTAATGAATTACCTTCAGGAGCAATATCTGCATCATGAAAACAAAAGTAAGGTGTTCCTAACTTTTCAAAAAACTCAAAGGCAACTTTTGCTTTTTGCTCCGCAAACGCTAATTGATTACCTGTTGGTTGTAACCAAGGACGATCAAAGGTACCTGCACCAAAGATATCTGAGCCCGTCCAACAGAAGTTATGCCAATAGCAGGTAGCAAAACGTAAATGTTCTTTCATGGTTTTACCCAGGACTACTTGGTTTTCGTCATAATAACGAAAGGCTAATGGGTTAGTGCTATCAGGACCTTCGAATGGAATTTTGCTTACGTTTTCAAAAAATTGGCTCATGTTGTTCTCCTAATTAATTCGGTATCTAAAAGTTGAGTTTTTGCGTACTAAGTTTGAAAGTGCGCTTTTACACTGTGATAAAGTTGTTGAAATTTAAGGTGTTGTGCAGGGTAATAGTTGACCATGCATTGGTCTGGCTCAATTACATGGTCTATTCCACTAGCAACACATACATCACTTGCATTAAGGTTGTTTACGGCTATTTTAGCTAATCGTGCCGCGCCCAATGCAGGACCCACTTCTCCGCCTTTACGATACGTTAGTGGTTTGTTGAGCACACTGGCGAGAATTTTTCCCCATAGTTTGCTACGAGAGCCGCCACCAATGACTGATACTTGCTCTATTTGAGTACCTGCGGCGACGAGGGCTTGTTGACCGTCAGCAAAAGCAAAAGCAATGCCTTCTAACACTGCTCTACCTAGCTCTGCAGCTGTGGTGTTATGGCCTAAACCAAAGAATACACCTTGGGCATTAGGGTTGTTGTGTGGGGTTCTTTCACCTGATAAATAAGGTAAGAAAATAAGCGGTGAAGGTGTGGAAAAGTCGAGCTTTTCAACTTCATCTAATAAACTCTTCTCATCTTTATATCCAGTCAGCTCAGTGACCCAAGTTAAACAACTTGCTGCACTTAGCACTACAGCCATTTGATGCCAGGTATTCGGTACACAATGACAAAAAGTGTGCACTGCGCTGTCTGGGTTCGGGTTATAGGTTTCATTGGCAACAAAGTAAACGCCAGAAGTGCCAAGTGATAGAAACGCTTCATTGGGATTAATCACACCAATACCAGCTGCACCGGCGGCATTGTCACCGCCACCGGCAATCACTGGAACTTTGCTCATACCCCAACGTGTTGCTATTTCTTCACTTAAGTAACCCGTAATCTCAGTGCCTTCATACAATGTTGGCATCTGTTCAAGTGTTAAATCTGTCGCAGCTAACATTTGCGTCGACCATTGTCTGCGTTCAACATCAAGCCATAAGGTGCCAGCGCTGTCTGACATGTCGGAAGCAAAATCACCTGTCATGAGAAAACGCAGGTAATCCTTCGGTAATAGCACTTTAGCAACGCAGTTAAAACAGTCTGGCTCATGCTCTTTTAACCAAGCCAATTTAGGGGCAGTAAAACCAGGCATAGCAATGTTACCGGTGATAGAACGTGTAGCAGGCTCTTTGGCTTCTATGGTTTTACATTGTTTCTCACTTCGCCCGTCATTCCATAAGATCGCAGGGCGAATGATGTTGTTATTAGCATCAAGAAGAGTGGCACCATGCATTTGCCCCGATAAACCGATTGCGGTCACCGAAGCGAGACAGTCACTATGTGCAGCTTTAATCTCTTCCATTGCTAGTTTAGTTGCTTGCCACCAAGTGCTTGGGTCTTGCTCTGACCAAAGAGGGGCAGGACGGCTGATCTCAAGTGCTGAAGATGCTTGTGCGACTAACGTATCGTTATCATCAAGTATGATAACTTTTACACCTGAAGTGCCTAAATCAATGCCTAAATACATAATCAATTATTAAGTTTTATAAATGATAGCGCTAACACTAGCATTGCTTTTGTTGAATAACAATACTCTTTAGGCTTTAATGTAATTATGTGAACGCTAGAAAATAGGTAAACATTATAAATAAGTAAATAAAACCAACCTGTTAAATGGTTATCTTTTGCTAATTCCTTTTTCGATAAGGGGTAAGTATGAGTTTATGAGAGCAGTTTAAAAAGAGCTCAGTTGATAATAAATTGAAAAATAACCGGAGAGAACTTGTGTTAGCGTTAACAATGTGGTTCTATTGTTCTATTGTTTAGTAATAAGAGTAGAGCCATGTCTCATTCAGTATCTACCAGTATTTTTTATGCTGTTGTTGTCGCCTTAGGTGGTTTTATTTTTGGCTTTGATGCTTCTGTTATTTCCGGCGTGGTGGGATTTGTCACCACTGAGTTTCAACTCAACGAATGGCAACAAGGTTTTGTGGTGAGTGCGCCGACTTTAGGAGCAGTGGTTGGTTCACTGTTTGCTGGGCCTTTGTCCGATATTTATGGTCGGAAAAAAATTCTGATCACTATTGCTGCTTTATATGTAATCTCAGCAATACTTTCTGCTTTTTCTGTTAGTTACTTTATGTTGGTTATGGCGAGGATGATCGGTGGCTTAGCTTTTGCTTCTTTGGTGTTAGCGCCTATGTATATTGCTGAAATATCTCCGGCTAAATACAGAGGAAAGATGATTTCAATCAACCAGTTTAATATTGTTGTTGGCTTTTCTGTCGCCTATTTTGCTAATTATTACTTATTAAAAATGAGTGGTGGCGCAAGTGAATTAGCTATCACCTTAGGCATTACAGAAAATGTTTGGCGTTGGATGTTAGGTTTAGAAATTGTGCCGGCATTTTTGTATTTTATATTATTATTTATCATTCCTGAAAGTCCACGTTGGTTGATTTGTAACGGTCAACAACAAAAAGCAAAACCTGTGCTAGAGAAACTTTTTCCTGAGCAAAACAGTCAACAACTGATCAGTGAAATTGAACAACAACATGGTGATGAATTACCCCCATTATTGACCCGATTAAAAACGCTGTTTTCTAAAAATATGCGCTTGATTTTAGTCATTGGCTTAGTGGTCGGTATTTGCCAACAGATTACTGGGGTTAATGCTGTCTATTTTTATGCTCCGAGCATTTTTGAGCAAAGTGGAATAGGACAAGATGCAGCCTTTTCACAAGCGATATGGGTAGGAATTATCAATGTTGTTTTTACCATTCTTGCGATGTTATTAATTGATAAGTTAGGTAGAAAACCTTTAATGCTAATAGGCCTATCAGGCGTGGTCATTAGTATGTCTATTGCTGCCTATGGTTTTCATCAAGCCAGCTATCAACTTACCCCTCAATCGGTGGGAAAATTAACTAACGAGCAAGTACAAAATAACGTCGAACCGATTATAGGCGTAATGTATCCGTCTGATTTAGCCTTTAAAGAAGCGCTTAATGAAAACTTAGGCGAAGAAGTTGCCCGTCAGTACCAAGCTGAACTCATACAAGCAGCTGCGAATATCAACCCGCTATTGATCATGATTGGTATTCTTGGTTTTGTCGCTTCCTTTGCTGTGTCTTTAGGACCGGTAATGTGGGTACTCTTGGCTGAAATTTTTCCTAATCAACTGCGTGGCGTTGGTATCGCTTTTGTTGGGCTAGTAAATAGTGCTGTCAGCTTTACCGTTCAGTTTGTTTTTCCGTGGGAGCTAGCCAATATTGGCACTGCACTAACATTTTCACTACTACCTGAAACTAAAGGCAAGTCTTTAGAAGAGTTAGAGCAAGTATTTAATTCAGATAACAAAGTTCAACATCGTCAATCGCTGGCGGTGTCATAAAATGCTGTTGCATTGCATAAGTGTAGCTAATAAATAATAGAGAATAACAATGAAACAGTTAAATTGGGGGATTATCAGTACCGGTGTTATCGCCGAACAATTCTGCCAAGACATGAAACATGTTAGCAACGGTAAACTACTGGCGGTTGCGGCGCGGCAATTAACAAATGCTCAATCATTTGCTAAAAAACATGAAATTGACAAGGCTTATCAAGGGTATCAGCAATTATTCGATGATGCCGAAATTGATGTGGTTTATATTGCTACACCTCATAATTTACACTTCCAGCATGTTCATGATGCGTTAATGGCAGGGAAGTCTGTGCTTTGTGAAAAGCCGTTCACGATTAGCTCAGCTGAGTGTCAGCAGCTCTATTTGCTGGCAAAAGAAAAAGGCTTGTTTTTAATGGAAGCGATATGGACTTATTTTCTTCCGGCAATTAAAAAAGCTAAACAGTGGCTCGACAATGGCCGTATTGGTAAAATTAAACACATCAAAGCCGATTTTGGTTACCCACTTCCTTATGACCCTGAACGCAGAGAGTGGAATGTTGAGCTTGCCGGGGGATGTTTACTTGAAATGGGCATTTATCCGATTGCCATAGCACAATTTTTTCTTGGGCAGCCGATGGAGTCTTTCACGGTGAATGCTCAAGTGGCACCGAACGGTGTTGAAAAAGATGTCATCATCATGGCTGAAGTCAATGACGTAAGGTTAACCCTAGCGACTTCTTTTCAATGTAAACTGCAAAATTGGGCGTATATCATCGGGGAGGAAGGTTATATTGCTATCCCTAATTTTTGGCGTGCGGATCAATGTTCTTTATATAAATTAGATCAACAAATCGAACACTTTGCTGATAATCGAGAAAGTTTAGGATTTAATTATGAAGCAGAAGCGGTTGGTGAGGCGATGTTAACTAATCAAATTGAACATCCGGACATGCCACTAAAAGTAAGTTATGCATTGCAATTGCAGATGGAACAAATAAAAGTAAAGTTTTAATATTTTACAAAATAATAAAGAACAGAGAGTTAACGATGAATAAAGAGGTGTTTTTTATAATATTTATTGCCTGTGTTGCTACCATAGGTGGCTTCTTATTTGGCTTTGATAGTGGCGTTATCAATGGCACTGTGGATGGCTTAAGACTGGCCTTTAATTCAGATAGTGTGGCAACAGGCTTTAATGTCGCTAGTATGTTACTTGGCTGCGCTGTTGGTGCTTTTGCTGCCGGGAGGTTAGCAGATATGTTTGGTCGGAAGAACATCTTACTTGTAAGCTCTGTACTGTTCATCATAAGTGCTTGGGGCAGTGGTATCTCTGCAACGTCGTTAGAATTTATTTTTTATCGTATTATTGGCGGGTTAGCCGTAGGCGCTGCATCGGTGATTGCGCCAGCCTACATCAGTGAAATTGCGCCGGTGAAATACCGTGGCATGCTAACTTCTATTCAACAAGTGGCCATTATTTCAGGCTTATTTGCCGCATTTGTTAGCAACTATTACTTGGCTGATATGGCCGGATCTTCAGTCGCTAAACTTTGGATGGGTTTTGATGCATGGCGTTGGATGTTTTGGATTGAATTATTCCCCGCTATTATATTTTTTATCGCTTTGTGTTTTATTCCCGAAAGTCCTCGATATTTGGTGATGAAGCAAGATTTGATTAAGGCTAGCCTTGTCCTCAAACGCTTATTTGGTGAACAACAAGGACAAGAAAAGTTAAACGAAATACAAAACTCACTCGCTGTTGATAGACATCAGCCAAAGTTCAGTGATTTAATCGATAAAAATACCAACAAGGTGAGGTTTATTGTTTGGCTAGGTATTGGCTTGGCGACATTTCAACAGTTAGTTGGGATAAATGTGGTCTTTTATTATGGCGCAGTACTATGGCAAGCGGTTGGTTTTTCTGAATCGGACGCTTTGATGATCAATATTATTAGTGGAGCAGTTAGCCTGTTGGCTTGCTTTATTACCCTGTTTTTTATTGATAAAGTAGGTCGGAAACCCTTTTTAATTCTTGGCTCAGTTGGTATGGCTATCACCTTAACGATTTTAGTCATTTCTTTTGTTAATGCAGAGCTAGATACGCAAGGTCGGCTTTCTCTAGGAGGTTTAGATACTGTTGCACTTATTGCGGCTAATGCTTATGTGTTCTTTTTTAACTTATCGTGGGGACCTGTAATGTGGGTAATGTTGGCGGAAATGTTCCCTAACCAAATCCGTGGCTCTGGACTTGCGGTTAGCGGCTTTGCTCAATGGTTTGCCAACTTTACCGTTACTATGACTTTTCCTATCATGCTTAGCTCTGTCGGTTTGGCCGTGGCCTATGGCGCTTATAGCGTATGCGCTTTTCTATCGATAGTATTTGTGGTCAAGTATATTCATGAAACGAAAGGCATTGAGCTAGAAGATATGACCGGATGAATATCTGCATTTAGTGTACGTTTAGGAAAATGCAGCTATTCAGCCGGAAGCTGTAAACGAGTAACGTTGGTGTACGTTGTTTTTTGAAAAGCCATTAATGCTATTTTTCTTTAACATAAAATGGAAAATTAGCATTACCAACTTTACCGTGTTCATCATGAACATAAACAAATAATCGATAAGCACCTTCTACTGCAGGCGTTAGAAATTCTATTTTGTTAAACTTTTGCTGTTTGGTTGGTGCGGTAATGGTGAATGGAGTCGCTGCTGGCTCTTGTTCAAAAGCTCCACCTTGGCTTACTTCAACCACTTCTTTTAATAGTTTCCATTGATAAGTGAATGAGGCATTACTTTTATTTGTTACCATCACATTGGCTATGGCCTGACTATTAGGTTCAAGGTAAACATTGTCACTGGCAAAAAGATTATTGAGGGTTATAGCTTCGGTCATGGGCGCACGATTTAGAGGATATTGCCCTGTCCAAAAACGCGTCATCTCATCAACACGCGCATTAGGTTTGCCGTCTTTGTTGAACATGCCATACCAAGTTGGTGTACGTTCCTGCTTTTGTCCCCATTCAAAAGCAAAAGCGCCGATATTTAAACCTGTGCTATTGTCAGCTAACCCTAATTGCATACGGTGAGCCATCGACTTTGCTTTGACAGCACTGGTTTCCTCTATCGGTTGCCCCCAAAGGGTAGTGGGTACTTCCCAATGCCCTAGTGGACCAAACTCGGTAACCATAAAGGGTATGTTAATGTTTGCTTCGATAACTTGTTGTTTGATATTGGCTAAATCACCATAGACTTGTACTGATACAAAGTCGACGTTTGGCGTTCTAGCGAGTCCTACTGCTAGATGAGATTTTATTACACCTGCATAGGAATAAGTTACGGGATGATGTGGATCTACTTGATGAATATAATCAATAATATCACTAATAGCGTCATAGACTTTAGGGTTAACCGGTATAAGTTGACCAGCATCATTAAATAATAAATTGGGTTCGTTAGCGACTACCCAAACTAATAGATTAGGGTGGTTTTTGTAACGATTTACTTGTTCTTTAACCCATTGAAATTGTTTGGCAACCGCTGCGCTATCATTATAATCAAAGCCATGTAATTGCTTCTTCAGATCTATACCCATAGCTACCATCAAGCCTAATTCCTTGGCCGCCGCTAATTCCTGTTCAGCGTGTTTTGTAGACCAAGTTCTAAAACTGTTACCGCCCGCGGCTTTCAACGCTTGAAAATTATGACCATCAGGATAATTCAGCCCAGCACCCTTAATCTCAAAAGGAGAGTCGTTGACCAGCAGTCGGTATTGCTGGCTTTGCTTTTCAATGCTGACGTGATTGGGGACAGAGAGGCTATCTGTACTTGCAAATGAGTAAGTCGCTAGCAAAAGGGAGTATAAGGACGCTAAAAAAGAATATTTCAAAGTAATACCTTTGTTGATTGAATAAGTACTGTTAAGCCGAGTGGAGAATAATTAATTTCTTTCTTCTAGTACGCTTTGGGTAGAAAACTGATAAATCATATTTCTATAAATACCAATATCAGTAATATTTTCGGGTGTACCTTTAGGCGCTACTCGGTAGTTAGTAGATACACGATACTTTCCTGTAACAGGTTTTACCATGTGAAAACAATGACCATGAAGGAGCACTAAACTGCCTTTTTTGGGGCTTAGTATTTCGGCTTTTGATTGGTCAAATGCATCTGTTGGTGAAGGTATTAATCCCTGCCTATGAGAACCAGGCATGACCATGGTTTGTCCACCAGTATATGCTTGGTCAATATCCATGGTGTACACGAGCCTATTGATATTAAATTGTTTTGGATCAGTTGGTAAACAATCTTGATGCCAAGCTTGTCCAACGGTACCTTGTTTCGAAAACATTACCATTGAATATTGTTCATACCAGTCATGCCCTAAAATGGCTTGAGTCAATGCACGTAACGTTTTATCTTCGCTGACGGTGTCAAAACATTTAACGCCTTCTCGTTGCGGAAACCAAGGGATGACTTCAACGGCAGACTTTTTGATGAATTCATCGGTATGAGCAAAGTCTGGTGTCATACCAAAGTGTTCAATAATTTTTTCATTATATAAGTCAACTAATTCAGCAGAGAAAAAATTTTCAATATGAATAAAGCCCTCTTGCCAAAACTGTTTTGCATATGCTTGTACGTTTATCATCCTGTATTCTCTACTTAAGCTTAGTTAAACCGAGTTAAAGGTATTTTGGTTTTTCTTGGTAATTAAAGTATTCAAAATCTGCTTCGAGCTTTTGACCACTAAGATCTTGACAAGCAAGTCCATAAAAAGCACCAGTAAAACACGGGTGGAAATGCCTTTCTGCATGTTCAACATAGTCATCAGACAAAATGCTACCATCAAGAACTGGCCCAATTTTGCGCCAATCGCCAGCAAGCAAAGCATAGAAAAATTGCAATCGTGCACCATCAAAGTCAGCTTTTAAGTAAACTTTACTTGCGCCGGTAATGTCAATCGGCGTCTGATTGGGCTGAGTCGTTTTATGATCATCACAACTTAAAATAGTCAGGTACTTTTTGCCCGAATAGGCGCCCAAGTCATCACCAGAAACATGCAAGTAATGATAATGAACTGTGTTGTAATAACAAACCAATCCAGCCATTTGCTGAAAGTTATCAGGGTTAAATTCAAGGCAAGTTTCAGCACTGGTATGATGGGCTTGAACCCTTCGCCCGATCAGGCTCTGCTCGAAACGCGAGCTAAGAGATTCTCGGCCATAAAGCCGGAGGTAACCTGGACGGTCGGTTTGATTAACCCAATCTTTGCTTAATGGCACCCTTAGCGCCTGAAAGTTGATGTCTATTTCTGCATCGTTAAAGGTTAACTTACTGCTCGCTTTTAAGAATTTATGTTCAGGAAGTGCTGGCGCTTCAACTTCTTTACGAGCAAGGTGAACACCACAAGTGAGGTAAAGCCAATCATCATCGCGCCACTCAACTTTCTCTATGGCTGTTTCTCGTCCTGTGATACATCGACCCAGTTTAGTTAACGGTCTTGCGGTAAGAAAAACAGCGTACCATTCACCATTTTGTGTCTCAACAAAATCTCCATGGCCAGTTTTTTGTAGATAGTTATTAGGAAAGTTTTTAGCGGTAATGAGAGGGTTTTCTGGATGAATTTCATAGGGGCCAGTAATCGACTTGGCACGTGCTAAGGTCATGCAGTGTTCGTAACTTGTACCGCCCTCAGCGGTCAATAAGTAATAATAACCATTACGTTTGTATATATGAGGCCCTTCGGTTCGACCGTGCTCAGTGCCTGCAAAAATATGATGTATTTTACCGATTAATTGCTTTGTCTCTTTATCAAACTCTTGTAAAACAACTCCGCCAAAAAATTTGCCATTGCGATGGTCCATTAGCATATTTAGACAGTAAGACTTACCATCATCATCATGAAATAATGACGCATCAAAGCCACTAGCATTGATGAATGTAGGCTCAGACCAAGGACCTTTGATATTTGTTGCGGTAACTAAGTAATTAGGGGTATCTTTCCACTCACCATCGAAGCTTTTAACATTGGCATAAATCAGGTAGAACACCCCTTCATGGTAACTCAAGCAAGGCGCCCAAACACCACAAGAATCGGGAACGCCTCTCATATCCAATTGGGATACTCGCTCTAGAGGTCGTGTAATGAGTTGCCAGTTCATCAAATCTTTCGAGTGATGAATTTGACAGCCAGGAAACCATTCAAAAGTAGAGGTGATAATATAATAATCATCCTCAACTCTAAGAATACTTGGATCAGGATTAAACCCTGTCAATATTGGGTTAATAATTTTACTCATAAAGACAACTCATTTTTAAAGGTATTTGCTCAGTAATTACTGGTTTGCATCCAATAATCGCTATTAGTCACTTGGTTTAACCAACGTGCTTTTATATAGTCATTCGCTTGAATGCGACTATCGCCCCAATTTCCTTGCGAACAGCCGGGTCTTCCTGCGGCAATACCTGATTTGCATTGCCACATCCCTTGAGAGTCCCAATGCGTATTGATATAAGCCACTGCTCGAATAACATCATTGTTGGCATAAATAAAATCAAAGTAGGGTTGATACCAACCCTGCCAAATATCTTTTGCCGTTACAGGTTTTGGATTGTTTTCTTGAATAACACTATTGGTTAACGCTGCGATACGAAAGCCTTGCGGCGCTGACTCGGCAATCATCACCGGCTTTTTGTGCTGCCTAGCGAAAGATAATATGTTTTCTTGTCCTTTAGCCGGTGTAAGGGGAGGGACGTAGTTCCATTGAGAAAGATCACGATAAAATACTGACATACTTACCCAATCAACGTACTCGTCCCCGGGGTACCAATTATCTAGATGATTGTCTAAACCAGTGTCATAAATAGGATTACCGTAACTATCAGGCCACGAAGCTGATTGCCACACGGTAGCAATATTTTCGGCATGCTGCTTGGTGATAGCTTTCGCTATTCTTTGAAACGCCAATTTGTAATTATCTGGTGTATAACAATTCCAAGGGCCGTCAAATTCGTATCCTATGCGCAAGAACACCTTGCGAGGCGCTAATGATTTTAAATGTTTTACCATAACGGCAATCGTTAGGTCGTATAGGCCATTGGCGATATTAGCCTCATGGTTTTCCTGATTACAGTTATCAAGTGCTAAACCAATCGCAACAGCTGCATTAGGTGATTCAGTAAGCGTTTTACTGAAATCTACTGTTCCTGATTGCCAGAAGTCAGGAGTAAACATTGCTTTTAAGGTTTTTTTGGGATGAGCGCTTTTGAGTTCGCTGTAAAGCGTTACTCCTTCAACATTATCTTCGGGCACTGTTGAAATATAATCGCTAATGGTATCCGAGTCTTGACCTATAAAAAGTAGGACTTTGTTAGCCGGAGGCTCAAATTTCCCTAACTTGTCATCAGTTGCTACTTCAGAGCTGGTATGTTGTTGGCTTTGCCCCCACGCACAAAAATCTACCAGCATAAAAAAAGAAAATACCATTACAGAGGAAAGCCTATTCTTCATCATTTTTACTTGCCTTTGGAAAATAAATAAAGTTAAATGTTAACGCTATCATTTTGTGCTTTGTTAACGTGAAAGTCAACCTAGTTTATTGGAAAAAAGTATGATTGTTTAATTAAATAATAGCTAACTTTACTATATTCGTTGTTATTGAAACATTTTTGATGTTTTAGTTAATTAGGAAGCTAGCATTCATTAAAGTAATTCGGTTCAGTAAAAAAATTAAAAATACTAGATTTTATATTTCGTTGTGCAATTTCTCAACTTACATACGATAGCGCTAACAGTGAGTAACGATTTTCTTTTTCATTGACCACTAAGGTGCTGGAAATCGATTAATGATAGTTTTTTAATAATCAACATTGGTTGAGTGCAAAATAGTTAGGTTGCTATTGATGGCAACACAAGGTTTAGTTGAATAATAGCAACAAGGAGCTTGCTACAACCAAGGAACATTTAACTTATTCCGGTACTAGACTCACGCTGTATAATTTCAAAGTCTAAGACGTGGCGCAAGTCAGATCTTTTGAGGTTAGCTGGGTCATCAAATTTACCCGAAACCAGTAATTCAACAGCCACTTTTGCCATTTCTTTAATAGGCTGTCTCACTGTTGATATATGAGGCCAAACTGTACTAGCGAGAAGAGTATCATCAAAGCCTACAACCGATAGTGCAGTTGGAACTGGTATGTTTTTCATATGGGCGGCTGAAATCGCTGCCGCTGCCATATCATCATTACTGGCAAAAATAGCACTCGGTCGATTGTTTAAGGATAACAATTTTTGCGTAGCACTTAATCCTGACTTATAAGTGAAAAAACCTTGCTCAATATATTCAGGTGGGATATTAATTTTGTTTGATCTTAACGCGTCAAGAAAGCCTTGGTAACGTAAACGACTTGCTCCAACATCAGGGTGGCCAATGATATGAGCGATATTAACATGCCCCTGTTGAATCAACTGTTCTGTAATTTCGAATGCTGCCTGATAATCATCCATACAAACATAGGGTGAAACGTTCAATTGAGCGTTTGGCGAAACTCGAACAAATGGGATGTTAGCAGCCATTAGAGTTTCAAGTATTTCCGCAATGTCACAAACCGGAGGCAGCAATATTAGACCGTCAACCTGGGTAATATTAATAAGCTCGGCAACTGATTCTAAGTTTTTAGTAAGACTTTTATCGACTTCATCAACGACAAGGTGGTAACCGCAATCTCGACAAAGTTTAAGGCTACTTAATAAAAATTGACTAACATAGGATGCACTAGGATTATCGTATAACAATCCTAAAAAGAACGACTTATTACTTGCCAAACGACGTGCAGAGACATTGGGCTGATAATTTAACTCTTTTAGCTTCGCTTGTACTTTTGTCTTTGTTTTTTCACTCACCATACCATTTTGGTTAAGTACTCTCGATACGGTCATCATAGAAACGCCTGCATGTTTCGCCACGTCCTGTAAACGTGATTTTTTATCTTTATTCATTGCTAACTCTAAGCATTTTCATTGATTCCTAATTGGACATACAAAATGATTGTAACGTTTAAGTACGGAATATATATTTAACCACCTTAGGTTTGTTAGCGCTATCTTTTTATTTTATTTGAAAGTCTTTACTTTTTTTAAATACAAATAATTTAAGATGGTTATATTTGTAAGTAACTGTTTTTTAGCTGTTAATTGTTTTGTTATTATGGTTTATTAGGACTTGTGTAGGCTGTTTTTTTATGGGGTTAAATTTGAAATACAAAAAAAAACTAGGCTTTTTCTTAAAAACAACTGGTACACTTAAATTTAAAATGTTAGCGTTAACTTGCTGGTTTTTTAGTCGAGCTATCATTATCGGTAAAGTAGAGATAACCGAATATGTGAAAGAGGAAAAACTAGCGTTAAATTAAGCAAACTTAGTTTGAGCGTACTATTAATAAAAAATAATATTCAAATAGTACCATTTGCCGTGAAATGATAGCGCTAACCTTTTGGTGGTTTCATCAAGCTGTTAAGCATAAATCACGTTGCTAAGCATTTATTTTCAAGGGATAAGTATATGAAAAGTAGATTATTTAATAAGACACACTTAGCTAAGAGTTTATCTCTTGTTTTAAGTGCAGGGGCACTAACACCAGCCTATGCAGCAGAAAGTAGCCATGAGGATGAAAATATCGAGGTTATAGAGGTAACCGGTATTCGAGCCAGTATGGTCAAAGCCATGGATATTAAACGTGAAGCTCACGGCGTGGTTGATGCTATATCTGCCGAAGACATGGGAAAATTCCCTGATACTAACCTTGCTGAGTCTTTACAGCGCATATCTGGTGTTTCCATAGATCGATCAAATAATGAAGGTAGCCATGTCACTGTGCGTGGCTTTGGTCCCAACTTTAACCTAGTTACCTTAAATGGCCGTCAAATGCCTACCGCCGCAATGGGACAAACGGGTGCTCCTGCTACTCGTTCTTTTGATTTTGCAAACTTGGCATCAGAAAGTGTTAGTGCGGTAGAAATATATAAAACAGGCCGTGCCGCTAACCCTAGTGGTGGTATCGGATCCACCATTAATATCGTCACTGGTCGCCCTCTCGATAATCCTGGTTTGAAGGCATCATTAGGTGGTAAAGCAGTGATGGATACAACTGTTGAAGAAGGTGACGATGTAACACCGGAATTGTCTGGATTATTTAGCAATACGTTTGCCGATAATACTTTTGGTATCATGGTAAGCGGCTCTTATCAAAAACGTGACTCACGTGAGCAAAATGCCGAAGTTTCTGGTTGGCGCACCAACAGCCTTGGTGATTTGAGTAATGCTATGGTCACTGACAATAACCTAAATCCAGATGGTAATACTTGGCTGCCGCGTAACTATAAATATGATGTTGGTGATATCGAGCGAGAACGAACCAATGCACAGGTAGTGTTGCAGTATCAACCAGTCAACAATGTTACCGCAACACTTGAGTATACTTATGCCGAAAATGAAACTAGCAGTGATAGAGATCACTTTGGCGTATGGTTTAACGGTGGCGGTAATGTCAATGAAGTCGTTATTAATGAAAATGGCACCACAACTTATTTAGATGAAGCCGCGGGCACTATGGATTATTTTGCTTATGGCAATAGCTCAGGTAATGAAAATAATTCTTTAGGTTTAAATATCGAATGGCAAGTAAATGATACTTTCAGTCTTACTTTTGATTATCATGATTCATCGGCTGAATCGAAAGGTTTAGAAGATGGCAACAACAGCTTTATCATCATGGGCGCTGCGCTAGACGGTAAATCTTTTGATATTAATGGTAATGAAGTACCGACGCTAGATCTCGACTTTATCGACATAACCACTGAGGTAACGCCAGACCAACTTACTTCAAATATTGCTATCGCTAACGCCAGTGCGATGAGAACAGATATTGAACAGGCTCGAATGGACGGTATGTGGGTTAACGATGGTGACAGTGATTTAGCTAGCATAGAGTTTGGCGTCGGTTTTGTTGAAATGTCATCCCGTTCTAAATTCGCTAACACCTTTTACAATGTCGCAACCGATTCAGACAGTGCTTTTTTTGACAATGGTATCTTCCAGAAAAAAGGCACCAACGGCTTATTTACCGAATTCACCGGTAGTGTCTTACCCTATTATTACAGCTATAATGCCGCAACAGCATTACAACAAGCTGAAGCTGGCTTAGGTATCAATTTCAGTCCAGGAGCATGGGATGAAGATCATACCGTTGCTGAAGAAACCACCAGCGCTTATATACAATTTAACTTTGAGTCTGAATTTAACGGCCTGCTAATTACTACCGTTGCTGGCATGCGTTATGAAGCCACCGATGTTAACGCCAGCAGTTTAGCACAAGACCCCCTTTACGTTGAGTGGGAGTCGTCAACTGAATTTAGAACCATTGTTGCAGCAGACAGCATCTATACCGATGTTAATACCGATTATAAATTGTTCCTGCCTAGTTTAGATGTCAGTGTTGAATTGACCGATGATTTAGTGACTCGTTTTTCCTATAGTCGCACGGTAACTCGTAACAATCTTTCCGCAATGCGTGGGACCACATCAATTTCTGGTAACCCTAAAGTCGGTGCCCGTAACGGTTATCGTGGTAACCCAGATCTATTACCTTATACCGCTGATAATATTGATTTATCGTTAGAATATTATTACGGAGAAGCCAGTTATATGTCTGTTGGTTACTACAGTAAAGATGTGGAAAACTTCTTAGTTACCTCGGTAGTAGAGGAAACTATTGATGGACTTTATGATCCCCACAATGGTGCTCGTAGTGACTTGGCCAGACAGCAACTTACTGACGAAGGTATCCAGCTAACCGAAGGAAATATCTTTGATCGTATGATCGAGAATCAGGAAGGTGATGCCACCACAATAATCGGTGATGCTACCGATGAACTCGTCGTTTGGGATATTAATGTACCCACTAATGGCGAGACTGTGGCCATCGACGGTTGGGAGTTTGCCATTCAGCATATGTTTGGCGAGTCTGGTTTTGGCGGTATGGTCAATTTCACTATCGTCAATGGTGATGTTGGCTATGACAATGCAAAAACGGGTGTTCAATTTGCCTTACCGGGCTTAAGTGATTCGGCTAACTTCGTCGCCTTTTATGACAAAGATGGCTTACAAGCTCGTATAGCCTATAACTGGCGTGATGAGTTTTTATCTGCCATTGGTCAACAAGAAGGTGGGCCAAACAACCCACAATATACTGAAGAATATGGACAATGGGATGTAAGTGCTAGCTATGAAGTGACAGAAAAGTTCACCGTTTTTGTCGAAGGACTCAATATCACCGAAGAAACACAGCGTATCTATGGCCGATATGAAGAGCAGCTACTCCATGCTCGTCAATACGGTGCAAGATATAACGTTGGCATGCGATATACCTTCTAAAAATTTAAAACAGGGTTGTAGTAAGTATTACTCAACCCTAATGAGTGAAGTGAAGATGTTAGTAATTCTCACTAAATCGGTTAACGATGGAATTCAGGTTTGTTAAGCCGATCAAATATCATTTAATCTCGAAATATAATAATAACTCGAGACAAAGGAATAAATTATGAATAAAGCATATGGCAATAATCCATTAAAATATTTTAGCTTAGGAATTATTTCCTTCGCTTTAACTGCGTGTGGAGGAGGTGACACAACTCCTAACCTTGAAACTCCACCGGTAACTATAGCTACCACAAACCTTATGTTATTAACCGATACCGAGGGTACAATAAATCCTGCAGAAATGGTTGCAGCTGCCGTTTTGGAACTTGAAGAAGATGGCGTTGCCACCTTGATCAGCAACAATGTTAGTGAATGTTGCGGCGAGCCAGCGGTTGTCGATACGCGAGTAGACGGTATCACCGGAGCAGGTGATGGTGTCAGTGTTGTGGTACCCGAAGATGGTGCCGGTGCAACTTATGTTGGCTTAAGTTATTTCCGCGCAGGTGATACCGAAGGTTCGATGACGGTGCTTATCGATGATGTAGCCGTTGGCAACCTAATACCAGTCGTTAATTCTGGTGATTGGGCAACGTTAGCAGAAGGCGGTACGCCTACGGTTTACCTTGAAGTGGGCGAATTAGCCGCTGGCCAAGTGGTTACTGTACTTGCTGACGGTGATTTTACGGCCGGAAACCTTGATTCATTGGGTTTTTACGACAAGGAATACTTTAAGTACTTGGTCTCAGGTAATACTTCGAGCATCGAAGGAAAAACCTTATATACTTTTGACGAAGATAAAGTCGAAGGCGAAAGTGCTTGTGATGCAGACTGTTCCGTTGATTGGCCCGCTTATACCGTTCCAACAACAGAGCATGTCGTACCTTTTAGCAGCGGTAGTGTTAGTACTATTACTCGCTTAGACGGCTCGCTACAAGTCACTATTAACGACGAACCTTTATATTTTTACGCTGGCGATCAAGGCGTTGGTGATTTTCTTGGCGCAGAGATCGAAAATTGGAAAATAGCTGATTTAATACCTAATGGCAGACCGCCACAACTAGTGGCTGAGCTAATATTGGCTGATGAAGGTGCTATTTATGAGATTATCGGTAACGGTGTTTCAGAATGTTGTGGCCCAGATCCTTTCTTAAACGAAGAAGGCAATTTAGGTGGTCTTGACGGTGAAGGTGATGGCTTTAGCGTAATGGTACCTGACGCCGCTGATGGTTTATCGGTTGTTGGTTTTACTTATATTCGAGGTGCTACGAGTACAGGCTCTATGTCGGTATTCGTTGACGGTGAAGATGTTGCAACTATATTCATTCATGGTAATGCTGATAGCAACTGGACCGCACATCTTGAAGGTGCAATACCTACTGCTTTTGTAACGCTTGATATGCCTTTAGCAGCAGGACAAATTGTTACCTTTATGGTAGATAGTCAATTTTCAGCAGGTGTTGGTATATCGTTAGGTTTTTATCTACCAGCGACGGGTGAAGACGAAACGCCAGAAGTTCCAGAAGTTCCAGAAGAACCAGAAGAGCCTGCAGAAGATACTGGCCTTGCTGGCGATAATACTTATAAAGCAGTAGTGAAGTCAGACTTTGGTAGTTTGCCTGCAGAAAACCTAGTTGGAAACGATATCGATGAAGGTAACTGTTGTGGTGTTACTGGTCCTACCGTATTAGACAACGGTTTAATGGGCGGCTTTACTGGCAACGGTGACGTAGTCACAATTACGGTACCTGCAGATGCTGCTGGACTAGATGTATTTGGTATTGGACTTGCTGTTGGCGACAATGGCGGTGCTGCACTTGGTGTTGATGTAACCTTAAACGGTGACGATGCCGGCACTATCATGCCTTCGCAAAACTCAAGTGACTGGGAAAGCATTAATGCAAATTCACCTGGAACATTCTTCTTGGTATTTGACGCACCATTAGCAGAAGGTGATGTAATCACAGTAACGCCGAGCTCAGACTTTGCCGCAGGTACAGGTTTGCACTTCGGCTTTTATATCGCAACTCAAATGGAATTTGCCTTAAACCAACTACCAGCAGAGAGCTTTATTGGTAACGATATCGATGAAGGTAACTGTTGTGGCGTAACAGGCCCTACTATTTTAGATAATGGTCTGATGGGTGGTTATACTGGCAATGGCGATATTGTACAAATTACAGTGCCGGCTGCCGCCGATGGTATTACTACCATAGGTTTAGGTTTAGCCGTTGGCGATAATGGCGGTGCTGCACTTGGCGTAGACGTTACGGTTAATGGCGATGCCGTTGGTGTTATCACTCCGGTTCGTAATTCAGACGACTGGGAAAACACCTACGCAGGCGCTGCTAATACTTTCTTCTTAACCTTAGATACTCCGTTAGTAGAAGGTGATGTAATCACAGTAACGCCTAGTTCAGACTTTGCCGCTGGTACTGGTTTGCACTTTGGTTATTATGGCAATGCTTATGCAGCACTAACACAATTCCCTTTTTCTTCATTACCAGCTGAAAGCTTTATTGGCAACGATACCGATGAAGGCAATTGTTGTGGCGTAACTGGCCCTACAGTTTTAGATAATGGTCTAATGGGCGGCTTTACTGGTAATGGCGATATTGTGCAAATAACCGTGCCAGCCGCTGGTGTTGGTTCAAGTGTTGTTGGTTTAAGCCTTGCTGTTGGCGACAATGGTGGCGCGGCACTTGGTGTTGCTGTAACACTTAATGGCGACGCTGTTGGTACTATCACTCCAGTACAAAACTCGGGTGACTGGGAAAATACCAACTTTGGTTCACCATCAATATTTTTCTTAGACGTAGGCACTATGTTGGCTGAAGGTGACGTGATCACCATAACTCCAATCGGTGATTTTGCCGCAGGTACGGGCTTACATTTTGGATTTTATCAATAATTATTAGCATAAGGGCGGCAACGCCCTTTATCGCTGAACCTTATCAAACCACCTTCAATTGAAGGTGGTTTTTTTTATGCCGATGAACCGCGTTTAGCTATTGACATTAGTATACAAAAACAGTAAAAATGATAACGCTAACATTTTATGGGTTGAGCAAGGCTTCAAACCGTTAGCCAAGGAGATAAAATCATCCGCTATTGCCAAAGTAAGCTATAGGTAAAAAGGATAACGGGATGAGTGCTACGCTATGACTTTCTTGTCACCGAATGTATAAATAGATGTTTCCCAATATAAGGTAAAATAATGCTTCATAGTTCACCCTACCAAGATATAACATCGCGCTTTTACAAGTTGGGCTTAGCCTTTGTGAGCGTGACGTTTTTATTGTTTTCGCTCAGCACCAAAGCCGCCGATTTAGCGCCAGAACAAGGCGTGCTACTGAGCATAGGTCAAGACGTTGATAGTATAAATAATTATCATGACAGTATCAATGTCGTTGCCGGAGGGGTTACTAATTACATAGGCATCAACTCACTTGGCGGATTGACATCTAATGCAGAGGCTGGAGCTGGTCGAAATAATATCGCTGAACTGGCAAATCAATACCCTAATTCTACTCTGGTTGTTGGTGTTTCTATGAATGGCGTTATCGACGATGTTGCTGCCGGTCATTACAATAATAATATTGATATTTTACTCAAAACCTTGGCGAGTTATCAGCGGCCTGTATATTTGCGTTGGGCCTATGAAGTTGACGGTCCGTGGAATAATCACAGCAATAGTGGTGTAATTAGCACCTTTCAATACGTGCATGGTCAAATTGCAGAGCTGGGATTTCAGGACAGTATATCTCTAGTATGGCAGGTATCTTCTTATTGTCCCAATCCTGCGGGACAGGCTGGATTAGAAGCTCTTTGGCCAGGCGATGACTATGTTGACTGGGTTGGCTTAAGTTGGTTTTCACCACAAGACTGTAACTTTGAGCGCGTTAATGAAGCGGCGCAGTTTGCCAGAAATCATAATAAGCCTTTATTTATTAACGAGTCATCACCGCAACGTTATCAAATAGGCGAATTGAGCTATTCAAGTGACGGCGCCAATGGTTCGAATAAACAAAGCAAGACTGCTGAGGCTATTTGGGATGAGTGGTATCAGCCTTATTTTGACTTTATCAAAGATGAAAACAACAATGTCAAAGCTATTACTTATATAAACGCCGATTGGGACAGTCAAACTCGTTGGAACCCTAACGATGGTATAGGTAGTCCTGAAGGGTATTGGGGCGATTCAAGAGTTCAAGCAAACGAGGATATTAAGCAACGTTGGCTTGAAGCAACAAGCATTGAAAAATTTCATCAAGCCAGCGATGAGCTCTTTGAATTATTGGGATATAACCAGGTTACTAGCAACCTTTCGCCAGAATTAACACTTTCTGTACCTGTAGCTATACAAAACAGGGGTGAAAATGTAGACATAATTGCTAATGCATCAGACAGCGATGGAGAAGTGACCTCAGTGGCACTTTATCATCAGCTTACCCCTTTAAGCGGGGAAGAAATCACCGAGCAATTGATTTCTTCTATTAGCCAACCACCTTTTAGCTGGTCTCTTACAAATCTTGAAGCAGGTGAACATCAGCTAAGAGTTGTTGCTAGCGACGAATTAGGCGGTGTCACGACTGTCCTTGATAGAATCACTATTCAGGGGGGGGATGAAAACATCAAACGGTTAGAAGCGGAAAATGCTATGTTTACCGGTGATGCCCAAATATACAATGATAATGATGCTTCAAATGGCTCTGGGGTCGCCTATATTTATACTGCAGGCTCAGGATTTACCCATAGCGACTTACCACAATCAGAAAAAGTCACTTTACGTTATGCCTCTGAATTAGCCGGGACGATATCAATCTATATTAATGACCAGAAACATTCGTTGAGTTTTGCGCCAACAGGTGCTTGGGAATCCGATTATAGCTATGTGGTATTAAAGACACCCATTGATGAAAACTCTTCAATGACAGTACAGTTTGACGCAGGTGATACAGCAATGAATGTTGACTATGTCCAGTTAATTACCACACCGATACCTGATGATAGTACTCCTGCACCTGTTCCTGCACCAACTCCAATTGAGCAAGTAAATGAACCAGAAAGCTCTGGCGGGGGCAGCATTAGTATAGGTTTACTAATTATTCTGTGCTTGTCATTTAATAAGTTACTTCGGTCAATGTGTACAACCGCCTACTGATACCTGACAAGTATGATGCTTGGGATTGAAAGTGTTTTACTGTGAGTGGCTGTTGCCAAAATGGTATCTACATCCACTAAATGAGTCATTAATCTCAGATATGCATGCCTTATATTTTGGCGCTTGATTACCGCTGGGGATTCGACTCAGCGGTAATTTGAGCGTTAATATTCATATTGCTTTGATGTGCTACGGCTATTATTCCAGATGTTAACTAGGCTGTAGTATCACCATCAATGACTGTTATTGATGGTGGCATTGTCCATTAATATTCACCTTATTTATTTCTTGGGTAAGTCGTTTTTGGTTGTGGGAATTCCCCTGGAATAAATGCAATCATATCGATAGTTTTCGTTAAAGGCGTATTGTCACAGGTTATTGAGAGTGTGTGAATCGTGTCTTTGAGGTTTAACCGCTTGTATTGAAGCATAAAATTTTGGCCCGCAACAAATGAGGATTTTTGAGATACTCGAGTTGGGATACCACCATCTAGTGATATAAAAATATCACCGGCATCGATTCGTTTGTCTGCATAAAATGCTACCGCAGTGCCAGAAAAAGCAATGTCAGCTTGACAGGTTTCAAAGCCGTAAGCTAAATTTCCTAGGCTGTTTTGATAATGAATACCTTGGGTTTCGAAACCATCGAATTTCCAACGGCTATCAGCATCATCAATAGCATGCCATGCGGTTTTAGGCTTTGCGATGGTTGATTTTTTAATGATATTGTCTGGCTGAGGTATTATCCAATGATTATCACTGATAGCGCCGTTCATTGATTGAGTAACAACCTTGTCAATAATAACGAGTGCTCTTTCTGCCATGTCGGTTATTGAATCAGTAGGGCGAGCAAGTTTCGGACGGGTGCGATCTATCCAATAAGCGTCAGAAAAATCATATTTATGAAATATTTTTTCTAATTCCTCATGTCCGTAAAGTAATCCTAATAAGCCGCCCCAAGTAGCCGTAGGGTTGTCTGAATCCCAACCCGATAGTGTGCCAATGCGAATGGTTTTTTTGAAGTCTCCCTCCCCATAAAATAAACTCACTAAAGAACTCGCAAAGTTAATACCAGAATCAACTAGGGAATAACGATCATAGCCATCTTCACGTGCTACCTGATAGCGTTCAAATAGAGCGTCTCGGGTATGCTCCCAATTGTCTTTGTCAGGATTATGTTCATATTCGTTTTTAATAAAGTCATACATTTTTGCAATGTAAGACCATTCAGGAATCCTTTTTCTTGCTTGGGCTGCTAACCAAAAAACTTGCGCTTTATGTGAAAGCGTTTTGTCTACATTAGCCGTTAATGAGTACATAATGACATAAAATTCAGCGGCCCATTCAGAATGTGTATAGGCGGTAGTTCGAATTGGAAGGTGTGCCATGTCTAGAGCAACATCTGGACGACTCGGTGCTAATGCCCCAAAAATTTCGGTAGTGAGTTGTGCGTCGATCATTTCCCACATAGGGTTATTTACTGGAAGAGAAGTTGCCGGAGGTACTGCACCATCAAGCATTTGTCCCGAGGCTGCCAAATTCGATACCCATAGGTAAGGTTTACCTATATGATCATTCCACGTATCACGTATTTGTTCAGGACTTAAAAGGTGAGTTCCGTACTTTTCTATAGCTGCCTGATATACATACTCAATATCGGTATCATCATCTGATTTCCAAGGGTGCTGGTCGAGCACAAAATCAATCACCTCATTATTTCGCCCTTGATTTGTTTGCCAATCCGCATCAGTGAAAAAAGGCTTCTCATTTCTGAGAAGCTCGGTTTTTAAGCCTGTCCAATTGGCAATGCAGCTACCAAGCCAAAACCCTCTTAACTTATCTTTGTATTCGCTACGGTCTATCAATATGGCTTTGGGTGTGGTCTGGCATCCTAAAAATATAGCTGTGGCGAGTAAAAGAAACACTAATTTATACATTTTATGGGTCCCCACATAGATCGTTGTGTTTTTAGACATAAATTCAATGGTTAATTGCTAGTAATCAATGATTAAAATAAAATCATGTTAGCGTTATCATTGTTGGCGTTATTCTAATGGAAATCAAGCGTTTTTTAGTTTTATGAAGCAATTGATAAAGTTAAATTATTATAAATATTGGAATCAAAATGGCTTCTTTAGACTCATAGACAACAATAGAAGCTATTAATTACTTTCTATTACTTTCTATTACTTCTATCCAATTACTAGGCTAAGTGCATTTTTTATTTGAATTTAAGCCTATATCGCTTGAAGTAAAATGGTTAGTTAGGTTATTTGTGCCTCACATTGTATTGGTTAACAATTTGTTAATGTTTTATTGTTGGACTTTTAGATTTAAATGCTAGAATCCTTTTTTTGTATCAGAACGCAGTTTAAATAAAGGAATATCGATGTATTGTAAATCTCTGTCATTAATTTTATTAAGTATGTTAGCCGGTTGTGGTGGAGGAAGCTCAACAGACTCTCCTGAAAACCCGACTCCTCCAAATGGCAATAACCAAACAACGTTGAATACCTTGTCTATATCGGCAAAGTATAAAGATAGTTGTGGCAATGAAACGGCAGCAGGTGATGCCGCTTTGTTAGTTCATAATAATGATTATTCTAACAAGGAAATAATTTACGCCGATAGTAACGGTAATATCACTTATGAAACAGAAAACGCTAATCAAACAATATCGATAGTTATGCGAGGCAGCGATGAAATTAATGGTGTTAAACCAGTATTTTTAGCTACTTATGTTGATCATCCAGTGAGCGATATGGGAGATTATTTCCACTATAGTGATAGTACTGAAGCTTGTCAGTGCCAGTACTTTGATTTAAATGTTAGTGTTCCAGCAAGAGCAAATGATTTTGGTAATGGCCGTATTTCAGGAGTGGAAGATGATGGTCATATAAATAACAACTATGGTTACACAAGCTTTGTTGGTCTGGAGTCTTGTAAAAGTGCAACAGGCGAATGGCCTTTAGTATCTCCTTTAATTACTTATTCAAATCCTGAGCAATCATTTGCCGCTTTGGTTTCTGATATTTCAACTACAACAGATGTTAATGCTGAAATAGCAGGTGTAGCAGTGGATATTACGACCAATGATTTTGGGGCAAGTAAACAAGTATCTACTGTGATTGATGGTGATTTTCATTTTAGGAATTATGCTTTTGATCAAGCAAGTAATGTTTATGGTTATGAAACCGACTCAGTGGAACATTACTCTGTTTCGGCCTATAAATTTGAAACGATTTATGAAATTCCAAATGTTGATGACGCCTTTTTATGGATAGCTTCAAGAGAGTATTCTACAGAATTGAACAAGTCTTTTGATCTACCACTACCAATAATGGATTACACAACGTTATTCAATATTTTGGTGAGTGACTCTGGACAGTATGATCTGTCAAATACCTCGAATATGGATTATTTATCGATTGGGATAGAAGCCAGCAGTAATAATTATACTATGCTTGACTGGTATATTTACGCCCCAACTTCTGGTCAAGTTCCTAGTATCGAAAATATGGATTTTAGTGCCTTTGTATCAGATGATATTTTAGATGCTTCTATAGATTCGATAGAGATGTCAGTGAGTGCTAGAGGTTATGATGGTATTAACGGTTATCAAGACTTTTTAAATAGTAGAGCAGAAATGACAACGGACAATCTTACCAATGAGAAGTGGTCAAAGAGTGAATTTGTCTATTTTGAAATTACAACGAGCAACTTTGACATTACTAATTCAACAAGAGCTGAAAGTAATTCGAAAGTAAATAAAGCCTCTGCTCAGAAAAAAGTTGCCAACGAAATATTCAATAAACTCCTTAACAAAGAAAGACGGTAGTGCTCTTACTTGATAACGCATTAAACCGCTAGCATTTTGCTGGCGGTTTTTTATTCTCTTCAACTAATGTTTGAATTTAAATGTTATCTGCTCTAAAGCAATGCTTAAAAATTCTGTACCATCGTCTATTCTTTTCTCTGAACTTAAGTTGCTAATTATAATATAAAATAGCCTAATTTTGAGCACATTCACTTGGGCTAAGGCCAAAATATCGACTAAACTCTCGGCTAAATTGCGTAGCACTTTCATAGCCTACTTGGGCAGCGGCTTGTTTTACCTTTAAGCCTTGATCTTGCAGTAATTCTCTGGCTCGCGTTAACCTTATTCGCTTTACATATTGAATAGGTGAGGAAGCGGTAACTTGTTTGAAATTACGGTGAAAGGTAGAGCTACTCATGTTTGCCATTTTAGCAAGTTGTTCAACATCTAAATTGGCTTGATAGCTGTTGTGAAGGTGCTTTAACACTCGCTCCATGCGCGATAAATGAGTGTTGTGTGAAACAAGTGCAAACAGTGGCGCTGCTTGTGGGCCGGTGAGTACATGATAAAATATCTCGCGTAATAATCCTTTACCAATAATGTCACATTGCAAAGGAGAACTTAGGCAATCTGCAAGTCGGGCAACCACACAAGAGAATGATTCAGTACATTGGCTGATAAAAAGTCCTTTATTTTCGAGTGATTTTTCATGTTGTCTCACATGTCCGTGGTCATCTAGTACTCTAACCAGCTCACCTAAAATCCCCATATCTAGATCAATAACTAATGATAGTAATGGCTTGTCGACTTCAACGATTGTTTCACATTCTGCAGGTACAGGTACGGTGAGTACTAAATAATTATCAGGGTTGTAATCATAACTTTGTTGGTCAAAGTAGACACGTTTTTGCCCTTGCACAATGATAATAATGCCTTGGCTATAACAAAGTGGTACACGGGGGGTTGAGTCACTGGCTTTAAATATGCCGACGCCAGAAATCGCTGTTTTATTATAGCCGTTTTTAGTTGATAACGAGGCTAAGTTGTTCACGAGGTTGTTCACTAAAACTCCAAAACTAGTAAGTAAGTGCCATGGCATTATTTGAAATGCAGTATAGCTAATGAATAATATTAAATCTTAATAAATATCGTCTATGAGAGTTTTAGGCATGATATTGGGTGTTTAACCCATTCTTTTCAAGGTTTACATGTTTAAAATGTGCATATCAAAATGAGAGAGGAAAAAACCATGCAAAACTTTGACTATTACAACCCAACAAAAATCGTTTTTGGCCAAAACAGATTAAATGAACTAGATAATTTAATTCCACAAAACGCGAAAGTGCTCGTGCTTTTCGGTGGCGGTAGTGTAAAAAGGTTTGGTACCTTAGCTAAAATCAAAAGTAGCCTTGGAAAGCGCGAAGTACTAGAGTTTGGTGGTATTGAACCAAACCCGCAGTTTGAAACGTTATTGAAAGCGGTTGAGTTAGTTCGCGCTGAAAAGGTCGATTTTTTACTTGCTGTTGGTGGCGGCTCGGTAATGGATGGTACTAAATTTGTTGCTTTAGCAGCCAAGCAGGCATCAGAGCACGAAAAGATATTATTTAATGGTTTTGAGCCGGTACCTGTTAGTGAAGCCCTACCTTTAGGTTGTATCGTCACTTTACCTGCAACAGGGTCAGAAATGAATACCTTTGGCGTGATTACCTATAATAAGCAAAAGTACCCATTTACAACACCTTTAGTATTTCCAAAGTTCTCAGTATTAGATCCAGATTTAACCTTAACCTTACCAAAAGAACAAATTGCCAACGGCATTGCGGATGCTTTTATACATGTAATAGAGCAGTATTTAACTCAAGTAGAAAATGCCAAAGTGCAAGATAGATTTTCTGAAGGTTTACTGAAAACGCTCATCGAAGATGGTCCAGTTACTTATGCGGATAACGACAATATTGAAGCACGAAAAAACTTTATGTGGTCAGCTACTTCGGCATTAAATGGCTTGATAGGCGCTGGCGTTATGCAAGATTGGTCAACGCATATGATAGGCCATGAGATGACAGCTATGTTTGGTATTGCTCATGGCAGAACATTAGCCATCATTTTACCAAGTTTACTACGTGAGCGAAAAGCGCATAAAAAGGATAAGTTATTACAGTTTGCTGAGCGCGTTTGGGATATTAGTGAGGGTAGCGATGAGGAAAAAATTAATGGGGCTATTGATAAAACAGAAACCTTCTTTAATTCATTAGGAATTGTGACTAAATTGTCACACTATAATATTGGTGATGAAGAGATTAATACTTTAGTTGCCAATATGAAAAAAATGGGGTTAACGCATTTATCTGAAACAGGGGATTTAACTTTAGATATTGTCCATAAAATCTTGATGTCGGCGAAGTAAGTATATTAAAGCTCAACTTGATGTTTGGTTGAGTGGTTTAGGTAAAACCACTCAACCAAATTTAGTGTCGTTATTTAAGTGGGTAAATAATGAATTTATCCGTAGTGATTAATTTTGGGGTTTTCTGTTCACTTAATAATTTATTGAGCAAGATCAACTGGCTTTTTGGCAACGGTAGCGCTGCTTCGTCTGGTTGATAGGTACTGCCCATAGGATAATCATCTCCTGCTTCTTTCGACATTTCTATATGTGTTCCCATGATAGCTGACACGCTTATTGTATTAACAAACTCAGTTAAACGCTCAATGCTTGCGCTATATGTTTGCCAGTTTTTAACGTATAGCCTGCCCGGATATAGACTATCGCCCGTTAATAACCATTGGGTTTGTGGGTCATATACGGCAATAGCCTCAGTTTGATGACCCGGTAGCGGAACAATGGTTAATTTACGATTACCTAGCTCAAGATAACTTCTATCAATTGGCCACTGCAGAGCTTGTTTTGAATAACCAAAATAGTCTTTTACGGCAGATAATGAAGGTTTGATAAGCGTTACATTCGGCTTACCAGAAAATTGCAGATCTGCTGCGGTATGATCACTATGACTGTGAGAATGGCTGACAATTATCGAGTAATTATTTACATCTTTGCCTTTGCTATGAGCAACCTTCTTAATGATGTCTAACACATGGTTATATAACGGAAATTCTGCTTCACTTTTGGTGGCACCGGTATCTTGAATAAGTACGCTGTGCTCGCCAAATAATACATAGATGAATGGTGCTTCATAATGAGAACATTTGTTCTGTCTAAGCAGGTAAGTGCCTTCATCGTCTTGATAGGTCTCAATAGCAGGGTCGCTATTAAAAAAACAAAACCGAGCGCCACTATTCCAGTTATGATTAGTTAATTTTTCAAGGGAAGGCGTTTGCATGGCACAGGCTTTAAGCGTATAGGCAGCAACTAAAGTGAAAAAAACAAAGCTGAATAATTTCATTGCATTACCCTTGAAAATCTTGTGTTTCATAATATAAAACCTGTTGTGATTTGCAGTGTGTATCTAATGTTAATGTAGACTTTTGTGCTGTTGAATGTAAGTTCTCTACTTGGTCATTCTTGTCTACATCACATTGATTACCTAGAACAATGCCATCAAAAGAAGGCTTTTGGTTGATGGTATGAACAAATAAATGACGGTCATTTTTTCCTAAGGAAAGCTTAGCCCATTGTGATTTAGGATTTGACGAGTCTTGAGTCTCTTGATAAATATCTATTTGTTTTTTATAAATTGCTTTATCAAAAGAAAAGCGAATGTTTTCGAGCCATTTTTTGCCATTACGTTCAAAGTGACCGGTAAAAACGGTAGCTCTAATAGCTAAAGCCTCTTGATTAATTAACTTATTTAAATCAAATGAGTCAGGCAAAATAGTTAACATGGCTGTGGGTGCTTTAGTTGTTGTTAAAGAGGAGTGCTTATTAAGGTAGGTAATCAGCTTCTCATTGTTATCAGTGTTGACTTGAAAAATTAATTGATAGTCATGAGGTTTGCTATACAAAGGCATATGGCTGGCGTATAAGTTATTGTTTGCGGTAAATAACACCATGCCATGGCTACCCATTCTATGGTGCTTGTGTTGTTCAGCATGACTAGCTGATATTGATATGATTAGCATCAACAGAAGTAAAAATAGAGAATGAATGGTTTTGCTAAGGTGCTTATATTGCATTGAATAACTCGTTTTTGGATGTAGTTTATTGAGTATAGTTTTTCATTGTTGAAAAAAATAACGAAAAACAGTCAATAACCGTTTCCATATTGGATATAATAATCCTTTATTTATGTGCTAATGGTATTTTATGGATATCGAAGATTTACGACAGTTTCTAGTGATTGCTCAAGTTAATAACTTGCAATTGGCAGCAATAGAAGTAAATAAAACTCCTGGCGCATTGTCTAAAGTCATTAAGCGATTAGAAGTAAAATTAGCAACTCAGCTTTTTGATCGGAGCGGTCGAAACATTATTCTAAATCAGCGTGGCGAACGTTTTCGACAATATGCGCTTCATATCGTTCATGAGTCTGATCAAGTCCTCAGTGAATTTGGTAGCCTTGAAAATAAAATTAAAGTTAATATTTCTGGTCCATCGGTATTGGTACAGTTTTGGTTACCACAACTAGTCAAGCAATTTAGTCGGGATAAGTATGACATTAATCTTCATATTGACTGGGAAGGGCAAGCACTTAATCAAGTTGAAAATGGCTTAATGCACATTGCATTAGCAACTAAGTTTGCCGCTTTAGAGCGCAGTAGTAATTCTGAATTGGCTAGTGTGATACTAGGGAAAACATCCTATCAGGTTGTAGCTGCTCAGCAACATCCTTTATTTAATTCTTATCCTGACGGGAAATTAACAAGCCAACAATTACAGCAATTTACCTTTGCTTGTCCTAGTGTTTCGCCTTTTTGTGGTATTAAAAGAGGTGTCGGCTCAGATGGTTGGCAGGATGGAAAAGTTAAACGGGTTATTGGCTTTCGTTGTAACGACTTTAGTGTATTAATCTCGCTGGTAAAAGAAGGGCAGGCACTTGCCTATGTACCAGATTACATTGCCATGCAACATGGCTTGAAATTAGTTGAGGTGATTGATTACCATGAGGTAAACAAGGAAGATATTGCGTTGTATTATAAACCGAGCATGGCTGCGGGTTGGTTAAGTCAATTGATAAGCGCTATCACTTGTTAGTGCTTATTTCTGCGTAGGCTTCTATGGGGTTAAATGATTTTATTCAAGGTTACGCTTGGTTATATGACTAATTAGCTGCGGAAAAAAAACTAAAAAGAGCTGCTCTAATTCAAGGTAGTGTTTATTAATATCCTCAAGACTGTTGGTAAACTGATTGGTAAAGCGTATACGCTTGGCAATATTATCAAGGGCTACACCAATGCCCTTAATAGACTTGTAAGACTCAAACCAGTCATTTGTCGTTAGGTGTGATACCACTTTTTGCATTTTAATGGGCATTTTAGTCATGCTTTGATTTAAAAGGTAATAGCTGTTTTCTTTGAATTGGCTAAATGGCATAGCGCTAAACTTGTCCCAATGACGAATTAAGAAGTGATCAAATAACACATCAACTGCAATACCTGAAAATCGACGTCTTTGCGGAGAAAACATCCCTCTAGCTTGCTTCACTAAACAGTGACTATCAGTGTATTTATCAACTAAATAATGATTTTCTAAGCCATTGTTAACGGATTTAGATAAGGTTTTTGCATGTATACGACCACCAAAATCGCCCAGCAGATTACCAAAGTAGGAATCTGCCGTAGGTTGGGCAAGATAGAGGTGGGCGAGATAATTCATTTAATTTTCACTGTTACTCTTCAAATTTACTTTCATAGCCTTTAGGTGGTGGTGTCCAACCTCTTTCATCGCTACTGTGTTTATCAGCCCTATCTACAGCCATCGCTTGTTTAATACTTTCTTCCAGTTCAATAAATAGTTTACGGTAGTCTAGATCGAAGCGTTCACCTTCAGAGCCATGCTTCCATTTATCAAACAATAATTCAGAAGCAGAGGATTCGGTTTGAGCAAACGTTGTTTTCTTGTGCTCAACGGCGAACGGGTGAAAGCCTAAACTAGTCATTGCTTCACCACTAAGCTCTAAGGCGGAATGATAAGTTTCATTAACCGTGTAATCAGCACCAGCAGCCTTTAGCTCGTAGCTGTGACCTTTGTCAAAAGCACGCGCTAGCACCTTCACTTGAGGAAAGTTTTTCTTCACATAATGAGTTAATTCTTTTGCCTCTTCTTTATTATCTATGGCAATAACTAGCAATCTCGCATGTTCTATGCCCGCGGTATGCAATAGATCAGGTCGAGTGGCATCACCAAAATAGCTTTTTACATTTACCTTCCTTAAGTTTTCAACTTGACCTGCTTCGTGATCGAGCACAATTGTTTTAACGCCATTAGCGACTAAGAGACGATTAACTATTTGCCCAAAACGGCCAATACCGGCAATGATAACGCAACCTTCTTCATCAATCGTATCGTATTCACCTTGATTACTTTTCGCTTGATAACGCGGCAAAATAACCTTTTCAAATACAATAAAGAGTAGTGGCGTTAAAAACATTGACAGTGCTACGACAAGCTGTAACAAGCTAGCAATAGGGTCTGGTATTACATTGTTTTGCATGGTGAAACTGAGTAATACAAAACCAAATTCACCCGCTTGAGCCAAACTTAAAGAAAATAGCCAACGGTCACTATTTTTAATTTTAAATATTACCGCCAATAACCAAAGTACCGATGCTTTGATAAGCATGACAGATAAAGTTAGGGTAATAATTAGCAGCATGTTCTCAGATAAAATAGCGAAGTTTATGCCGGCGCCAACCGTGATAAAAAATAGCCCTAGCAGCAAGCCTTTAAACGGTTCAATATTGGATTCTAGTTCGTGTCTAAATTCACTATTTGCTAACACTACGCCGGCTAAAAAGGTGCCTAGTGCAGGTGATAAGCCAACTAAACTCATGAGTGCGGCAATGCCTACAACTAATAGTAAAGCAGTGGCAACAAAAATTTCTCTTAAACCTGAACTTGCTACATAGTGGAAAAGCGGGCGGCTTAGAAAATGTCCTAGTATGATTACGCCAGAAATACTGCCCAAAATAGCTAACGCATAAGCCCAGGTAGGCAAGCCTGCGACAAGGCTTAATTCTTCATGATGTTCAGCCGCTGATTTTGCATGTTGCGCAGCATCGACTAATTCAGGCAATGCTAACATCGGGATAAAGGCCAGCATCGGGATAACGGCAATATCTTGCATAAGTAAGACAGAAAAGGCATTTTTGCTACCTTCGGTTTTACTTAAGCCTTTCTCATTGAAGGTTTGTAATACAATCGCTGTTGAAGACAAAGAGAAAACTAACCCGATTGCTAATGCAACGGTCCAAGGTTGTTTTAGAATAAGCGCAATTCCTGCGGTAACGGCTGTGGTAATAACAACTTGTAAGCCGCCCAAACCGAGTAGGCGATTGCGCATTTGCCAAAGCATTTTTGGCTCAAGTTCTAAGCCAACCAAAAACAGCATCATGACTACACCAAACTCAGCAAAATGCTGAATGGTGACGGTTTCTTGGCCTACTATTCCTGTAATAGGGCCAATAACAACACCTGCAATTAAATAACCTAATACTGAACCTAAGCCTAGTTTCTTAGCTAAAGGTACGGCAATGACAGCCGCAACTAAATAGATAAAAGCTTGTACAAAATAGATAGTCATTATGAAACCGCCTTAGTCGCGATATTCTCATTTAGAGCTGCTTGGTAGCCTTCATTCAGCGTGATTAACGATTGTGTTTTCTCTGCAGATATTTGATCTTTATGTAGTAGGTTAAGTAAGTTATGCCACTGTTTTAAGTGGTGTTCCAAACGATTTTCTTCTTTTGCACTACGACTACTAAAGATGGCAAAAGGTGGCAGATAATGCATTCCAGTTAAAGTGGCGGTTTGCTCTAAGGGTTGTAAAAGTTCTCTCACGGTAAAGTGATTATAGCCTTCGGCGCGATAAGCTATTTCTTTACCACCTGCACTAATTGCACACATAAATAATTTATCTTTAAGTGCATTGCCGTCAGTGCCATAGGCGAAACCGTATTCAAGCACTAAATCTTGCCACTCTTTTAAAATAGCGGGTGTAGAATACCAATACAGTGGAAATTGAAAAATGATAATGTCATGGGAAAGTAATTGCTGTTGCTCTTTATCAATATCGATATTAAATCGAGGATAATTAGCATATAAATCTATAGCAGTAACAAAGTCTAAGGATTTAGCAAGATCAAACATTGCCGAATTGACTTCAGATCTATGTTGAGAAGGGTGTGCAAATAATAACAAGATTCTTTTATTTTTCATGGTAGTTTATTCTGGGAACTTAGATAAAGATTAACAATAAATTAGTTGATTTGATGTGATTCTGACCAAATTCTCAATTGCTCTAGAATAGACAAGGCTGACTGACCAAACATTGTCAATTCATAGGTAACTGCAACTGGTCTGTCGCTGATCACCTTTCTTAACACCATACCTTCTTGCTCTAACTCTTTTAGCCGTTGATCAACCATTTTTTTACTTGCACCGCCTAACATACGAGTTAAATCATTAAAACGTACCGGTTCATCTTTTAAGTGATAAATGATTGAGCCCTTCCATTTTCCACCAATTAAACGCATACCTTTTTCAATGGCGCAGGGCTCAGTACAAGCATTTAGAACTTTCTTTCTGCCTTTACTATCTGTTTTTACTGTACTTTCCATTGCAGATCCTTAAATATGTAGGTTACCAAAAGTATACTGATTAATATTACTTTTTAGGTAACTAAAATATACCACAAAATTGACCAGATTGAGAATATTTCTCAGTGATCATTTGATTAACTCATTTTTTAAGAAAAGTTATACGCAATCAACGGAATTAATGTGTTGTTTGAGTTTTACTTAATTTGAAGGTAAAGCTTGCAATAAAAATTGAAATTTAAATAAAACCAATCCATGTTAATATTATTTAATCGTTTATGGCTAAGTTAACTGAGCATCTAGATGTCTGATAAAGCTGAAATATCACAAAATGCTATAACAACAATTAAACAATCAGAGACGTGTTGTGAAAATTGCCATCAGCCCGTAAGTGGTATGTATTGTTCACAATGTGGTCAATCGGTTGAATCCACCTTAAAGTATTTTTGGACTGTTATCTTGCACTTATTAGATGACATTTTCAGTTTCGATTCTAGAGCAAGCAGAACCTTATTTCCGCTGATATTTAAACCGGGTTTTCTTACTAATGAGTATATCGCTGGCCGCCGAGTACATTATGTACCGCCACTGCGGTTATATCTATTTGTCAGTATTCTCTTTTTCTTGTCTTTAAAGTTTTTTACTGTTGCAGATGGGGCGGGTGGCATAAATATTGGAGATAGTAAGAGTAATCTTCAACAAATAAACCAACATATAGAACTACTCACTAAGCAAAAATCAGCAGCTACGCCTGAAACGTTAATAAATATAGACAAGCAATTAGTAAAGTTTGCTACTCTCAAAACTGATTTATCTAACACTAAAAACCTACTGCTTAAAGGCATGACAAGTGAATTAGCTTCAATAGAGTTGCTAGAGTTGACGAGTACTGAGGCGTTAACAAAGGAGCAGATAACAGTAAAAGAAACCTTACAAACTAATATTGATAAGCTTAAAGCAGGTGAAAGTATTGATTTACCGGGTAAAGGTTTCACCATAGGAAATAACGAGGATGGTAGCTTAACCTTTGATTTTCTTTCTAAAGAAAACAATACCAAGCTAAGTGAATTTGCTGTTTTACTAACTAAAAAAGGGGAGAAAGCCTTTAAGGAAGACTCTAGACCATTAGTGCGTGAAGCGATAGAGAAACTGCCACAACTGATGTTTATATTATTGCCGTTATTTGCAGTACTATTAAAACTCATGTTTGTTTTTTCCAAGCGTTTATATCTAGAGCATTTAACGGTCGCTTTGCATAGTCACAGCTTTCTTTTTTTAGTTATTTTAATTGTACAGCTTCTGAGTTATATCCATACAAATTCAGAAGTAAATTACCCTGCTATTGCCAGTACAGTAGAAAGCCTCTTTATAGTACTTATTGCTTGGGTTCCCATTTATCTATTTATTATGCAAAAACGTGTATATAAACAAGGATATTTTCTCACTAGTTTAAAATTTTCTTTAATTGGCGCTAGTTACTTTTTCATGCTTATTTTTACTGGAGCTATCGCTTTTATATGGGGATTAGCGAGTACTTAATCATTCCAACTGGTGTATTTTGTAGTAATAGTGAAATTATTGAAACTTGGTATGAAAACATTCAGAAAACTAACGAGTCTAAACCAGTTCAAATCTGTCTAATGAACCCTATAAATAGCACGATTGCTTTGTTCACTATGTGGTATAAAAGGTGTAATAACTTTTACTTACTGTGTATACATTAGAGAGGGAATATGAGACGAACTTCATCAATTTTAAAGAAACACAGAGCTGGCGAACGCGTATATTTGCCAAGTGATTCTCGTGACAATCAGTATATTCTTGCTGAGATACCACTAACCGATAATTTAATTAATTTAATCTGCGACGGTATAGATGAAACATCAGCTAAGCCTTATCAGAAATTCTACCAAACTTTGTCACATAAAATTTTCGAAGTAGTAGAAAAACATGATTTATCACATGTGAATTTTGTTGCCAATAATCGTTTAGTTCGAGTGCGTTACAGTGATGAGCAGCAAGTATTGCACACTGAACAACAATCATTTTTCTTTTATTGTCCACAGCACAACAGTACTTTTAAGTGCTATTTTGACGGTAGCGTTCGTGCTAGAAAAATTAAAGTATTATTTTTAGCAACAGGTGAAGAACTGAGAGTAAACTCAGGAAAATTTCATCACTCGGTCTACCAAGCAATAAAAGAAATTTCAAGTATTGTTGGCTTAGCCGAAGGCGAAATCAAACTGCGTGACCATCAACATCTAACCTTTGATGTGTTTGCAAAAGAGAAGGGTGGCAGTAATACGCTTAGCCATACTTTTAGAGAAATTGCCGATCGTTATGAGAGTGATGGTCAAAATATTGAAGGCGAACACACGTCAATTACTTATGCTATTGCTAGCCTCCCAATGGCTCGCCGTTTACTAAAAGGCGCTGAGATTGATTATTCATCAAACGAACCTTTTTCTAACTTGTATCAAAAAATAGAGCAAGCTTTTAACAAGTCATGTGATGAAAATATGATTGATCAAGCAGCAATGATAGCTAAAGGCGTTTCACCATTTGTACGTTATGATGAAACCGAAACGTCTGATATTGAAGGAGAGCTAATCTCTATTGGTGTAAATCCGAATAATGCAGAATCGCGTTTTTGTGCACATTGGGAAGCTGATACTTTAGTCGACACCCTACGTTTTGTTTTTATTGCTGATAAAAGTGATGAAACGCACCATAACTACGGCAAGTTTGTAAATCAGGCAATTGCTGCGGTTAAATCTTTTGCTGATGAGGTTGATTGGAAAAAAGAAAGCGACGATATTATTGTGCGTGTGCATCAACATATAATGTTGCAAGTGTAGATTCTAATATGTATTAACCATGACAAAAATCCAGCCCATTATCGCTGGATTTTTGTCAATTCATGTAAAGCAAATACAGGTTAATGTTTCATCATTTACAAAATTACTGTATAACGGCGCTATGAAAATTCCAAAACGTATTCAACCACTCGTAAATGATGGTTTAGTTGATGAAGTGATCAGTCAACTTATGAGTGGTAAAGAAGCCACTGTTTTTATGGTTCGCTGCGGTGAAGAAATCCGCTGCGCCAAAGTTTATAAAGAAGCTAATAAGCGTAGCTTTTCAAAAGCAGCTCAATACCAAGAAGGTCGAAAAGGCCGAAACAGCCGACGTGCTCGAGCGATGGAGAAAGGCTCTAAATATGGCCGTAATCAGCAAGAACAAGCATGGCAAAATGCAGAAGTGGATGCTCTTTATACTGTAGCTGAAGCAGGGGTTCGTGTGCCTCAGCCATTTGGTTGTTTTGATGGCGTGTTGTTAATGGAGTTAATCACTGACGAAGCGGGTGATGTTGCGCCAAGATTAAACGACGTGCTGATGTCAAAAGAACAAGCCATTGAAGATCATCAATTGGTCATGATTTATGTGATGCGTATGTTATGTGCAGGCGTTGTTCATGGCGATTTATCTGAATTTAATGTATTGGTTGATGAATATGGCCCCGTAATTATTGACATGCCCCAAGCAGTAGATGCCTCCGCTAATAATAATGCTAAAGCCATGTTAATTCGTGATGTAGAAAATATGACTAATTACTATGGTCAATTTGCGCCTGAATTATTATTGAGTAAATATGCGCTAGAAATGTGGGCATTGTATGAAAGTGGCGAATTAACATCAAAAACACAACTTACCGGCTTATTTGCAGAGAGTAATGTTGCCGCAAATGTTGATGATGTTATAGAAGAGATCAATGCCGCATTTATTGAAGAGCAAGATCGCCTACAACGTATAGCCGAAGCAAATGAAATTGACTAATTGGTAGATTAATTCTCTTTAAAGCGATTATGACTGAAGAGCCTATATTAGTAGACTCTTCAGCTTTATGCTTTAATACGGGTTAGTTGGATTGTAAAAGTTGTTATTGTTACCATTAATAGAAATAGTCAATTCTGCACCTGAGTGACTATGATTATTAAAATTATAACTATCACCTTGTAATAATTTTGTTCTTAGTACATCAAGGTAATTAACGGCTTGGCCACAACTTAATGTCTGTCTTTGTGTTTGCGCTGTTTCTCTAAATACATACACCTCAGCATCACCGTCAACAATACCATTGCCATCACTGGTGACGAAAATAGAAGTACCTTCGCTTGCTGCAATACTAAAGTAGTTATTATTGTGATGCCCTAAAGAAACGACCGCTCTGCCCATTCTATCGCGTTCACGAAAATGTGTGTCGGTTAAACTGTTTGACAACATGGGAATGGAAAGAAATTGTTCACTAAATTGCAATGTCTCATGGCAAAAGTCGGTAACGACTTCTTCTGAAACAGCGCCTGACACGCCATCAGGATCGTAGATACTACTCGCCATAAGTGCCATACCTGCTGAAGTACCGCCAACTACGCCACCTTTATCAAAAACATGTTGCACAGCACTTTGAACAAGCGTGCCTTGCCATTGGTTCAAGTAATCGGACTGATCACCTCCAGCAACAAAAACAAACTCGGCACTTTTAATAACCCATTCAACATAAGGATCATTAGCTTTACTGCGGTTATCGATTATCAATGTTTCAACTGAGTTTGCATTCATTAAACTCAACAAATAATCGTTATAGGCATCAGTGCCTGTTGCTCTTAATACCACAACATCTTGATTACTGCCTATGTGAGGAGTAACGCGATTACTAAAAGCGTCGTCAACATCCGAGCCGCCTCCCATGAGTAACGTTGCACCATTATTTTCAGTAAGTTCACCACAACTGTCACTGTTACTACCAGCTATATAAGCATTCAGTGCGCCAGGTTTACTTGGTCTTGTGCCATAGTTACATTCACCAGAAGGAGGTGTATTTCCTTCAGGAAAGTTGATATTAAGATCGTACCAACCACTGCCTTTATATCGCGTTAATTTGAGGTAATAGGTACCTGACTCAAGCGCTTGATAACTACCTGTTTCTGGATAATTACTTGTTTCGGCTTGGGCAACCGCAGAGCCAGAAGATTGGTAAAGATACCAGTCGTAATCATCACGGCGATTGTGATCTAATGATATATCTATTGAACCGGGTTGAGTTATGTCAAAAGTAAACCAGTCGGTATCGTTTCTACTTAGGTTACCTTCGATTATGGTATTGCTGCAAAGACCGGAGTTTGCATCGCTTTCATAATTGTTAGACTCGCTTTCGCTGGTAATACAGGCGAAGCTTGTAAAAGATGTAAATGAAAGTGCAACAGCTAGTAATACTGTTTGAATGTATTTAATATTTTTCATTGTATTGTTACCTGAAATTTTAATTATAGTTATGCGTGTCACGAAAAAATGTGACAATTTATTCAGTAAAAAATACAGTTGAGGTTATTCGTCAAACCACTCGCTTAAGTGGAAATTAACAGAACATTCTTGCAGATCACTAGGGGCAATATTAATTAATTTCATATGTCCTCCTAATAATTTATTGAAGTTAGTTTTTATTCAGCAGATATTGCTGAACTTTTAGAGTTGCATAATCTGATTATAATTTCAACAGCTTGTTTTATTCTTTTTATTTGACTTATTTTGTTGCTAATAGTGACAAAACCATGGAAGCAAAACCTCATATCTTGACACTGTGTTTTTAAAAATAGGTGAAAACTTCAAGACAAACTTATTGATAATTAATAGCTTGTATTAATCTGCAAATGAGCTAATTCCGGTTTTTTTGCCAACTTTTTAATGGTTTTTTGAATGGTTTTAATGTGACCAGCCAGAAAGGATTGACGGCTAATTGCTAAATAGATTCTTTTATCATTAGCTAAGGCTAAAGGAGTATAAGTAAATTTATTTTGCATTTCTGGCCATTCATTAATAATGGCTTCGCCGGTAGGTATTGTAGCTAAAACACCATCGATACGACCTTTTAGTACCATGGCTAATCCGGTGTCTACCGTGGTGATTGGCGTTAAATGATTCACTAATTCACTTTGTTTTATATGATCAGGCAGTGCAAATGCTCTATGCATGCCAATAACCTGTGAGGATAATAAATTATCGAGTTCGATTTTTGTTTTACTATCTTTTAAGAAAAAGACAGCCAATTGATCTTTACTGCCATATTCCACTAAATGTAAAAACTTCTCTCGTTCTTTGGTATAAATCAGGCCGGGCATTACATCAATTTTACCTTGTTTTAATAACTCGATGCAGCGAGCAAAAGGCGCTCTTATACTCGCATCGAGTGTCATATTCATTGCTTCAGTGATGTAATATAAGGTTTCTACATTAGGGCCATTCCATTGCTTTTCATTTTCTTCATTTAGCGTGAAGGGCGTGTAGTCTAAACAAGTAGTAACCTGTTGTGCACACAGTGGAAAAGACATCAAAAAGGCTACTATAAAGCGAAGTTTCATGATTCAGACTCCCAATACGGTGTGTCACCAAAATAAGCAGCAAAGTAATCGATAAAGGCTCTTACTTTGGGCGCTAATAGTCGAGAACTAGGATAAATTGCCCAAATAGCGGTATTAGAAAGCAAAGGACTATCTTTTAAAATTTCAATCAATTCTTTCTTCTTAAGGCTTTCATAGACACTCCATTTAGAATTAATAGTTATTCCTAAGCCATTAATACAAGCATCCCGTATTGCCTCACCATTATCAGTGCTAAAACAACCTTTTGCTTTTACCGTTATTTGTCCTGATGCCTGTCTAAAGGTCCAATTTTCAAGGCCCATTAAAGTAATACATTGATGCTGCTCAAGCGCTGAAGGTGTTTTTGGCTCGCCATATTTTGCTAAGTATTCTGGGGAAGCACATAATATTCTATTGTCTGGCGCTAATTTTCTGGCAATTAGGCTTGAGTCTTTCAGCTCGGAATTTCGAATAGCGATATCAAAACCCCCTTCAACTAAATCAACAATAGTGTCCGATAGCTTTAAGTCTACTTTCAAGTCAGGATACTTGTTTAAGAACTCACTTAAGGCAGGGAGTAAATGCATACGACCGAAAGAGGCTGGTGCTGCAATACGCAAAGTACCTTGGGGCAGGGCACTTCCTGCGCCAACTGAAGCTCTAGCCGCTTCTATGCTGGCGAGTACATCTTCAGCATAAGGAAGAAAAGCCTTACCTTCTTCAGTTAATGAAACTTTTCTCGTTGTTCTATGAATTAATCTCACACCCAAACCATGTTCTAATTTACTAATATGCGCGCTAGCAACGGCTGGTGACAAGTTTAACTCTTGACCCGCAGCGCTAATATTTTGAGTTGATGCAATACGTATAAAGAGCTTTAGGTGTTCATTGTTCATTATTATCAACGAAAACTAAAAAGTGATTTCTTATTCTGCTCTATTATCAAATTAATATCTAGTGAATATAATTATCCTCATCAACTTAGGGGAGAAAAAGAAATGAAAGCAATGATAGTAAATAACTTTGGCAGCGAAGAAGTATTTGAAGCGGCCAACGTTGAAAAACCACAAGTAAAATCAGGATATGTTTTAATAAAAATCGCTGCAACGAGTGTGAATACTGTTGATACAATGATCAGAGCCATGGGTGATGACTTACCCATTGCACCCGCTTTGCCAGCCATTTTAGGAATGGATTTTGCGGGAACCGTAGAAGCCATTGGCGATGCTGTTACTAACTTTGCTGTTGGCGATGAAGTGTATGGTTGCGCTGGAGGATTAGCTGACCTACAAGGTACGCTTGCTGAATTTATGGTAGCTGATGCTCAGCTTATCGCGTCAAAGCCTAAAAATTTATCAATGCGTGAAGCAGCTGCTTTACCCCTAGTTGCGATAACAGCGTATGAGGGGCTGATGCGCGCAAATATCAATAAAGCAAAAAAAGTATTGGTTCATGGTGGCTCAGGTGGTGTTGGTCATGTGGCATTGCAATTAGCTAAATATTTTGGTGCAGAAGTCTATGCGACCGGTGGCGGTAAACAACAGTCAACCTTAATAGAGCAGCTGGGTGCTACGGCTATTAATTATAGAACGGAGACGGTAACAGATTATGTTGCTAAGCATACCGACGGTGTGGGCTTTGATTTAGTGTTTGATTCTGTTGGTGGAGATAATATGACTAATTCCTTCGAAGCTGCTGCTTTAAATGGTCATATAGCGTCCACGGTGGCTATGGTAAATCTAGACTTATCAACAGCTCACTTCAAAGGTTTATCGTTGCATGTGGTCTTTATGTTGATACCTATGCTTCATAATCAAAAAAGATCTGAACATGCTCATATTCTTAGTGAATTAACTAAAATTGTTGAATCAGGTCATTTAACACCAGTACTAGATGAACAACGCTTTTCTTTAGCTCAAGTAGGCCAAGCACATGCCCGGTTATCTAGTGGCAAAGCCATGGGTAAAGTCGTTGTTGAAATCTAAATTACAGGGCTTATTCAATAATATTTTGATTAGAGATTTAAGGAAGGTAATATGATTTATTTTTCAGTATTGGCGGTAACGCCAACAAATGAAGATTGGATACCTGATTATATAGGCTCTGCAAATGCGCTTGTGGCAAAGCATGGCGGTAAATATCTTGCAAGAACATCAAGTCATAAGCAGTTAGAAGGTAACGCGCAAGATGTTGCTTTACGTATTGTTATTCAATGGCCATCAAAAGCTAACGCACTAGCATTTATGGCAGACCCTGAATATGGGCCACACCTAAAGTCTCGTACAGCAGGGTCAATCAATGAGCACTTTTTAATTGAAGCGAAAGACGATTTAGCAAGCTAATTACTAACTAAAAGGGAGCAACGTTTTAGCAATGCTCCCATCACAAAATACCTTTAACCATAACCCACAGGAGCTTAACCATGCAAAAGACAATTCTTATTACCGGTGCAACGGATGGTATTGGCTTGGTTACCGCCAAAAATTTAGTTTCTATGGGGCACAATGTACTCATTCATGGCAGAAATGAACAAAAACTAGTACGAGTGAGTGAGCAACTTAAAGCATTGGCTAATGGCGGTGCAATCGTAAGCTATTTAGCTGATTTCTCGAACTTAACAGATGTACAAGCATTAACGAAGAAAATCAAAGCTGAGCATAGTCACTTAGATGTATTAATTAATAATGCCGGTATATTTAAAGTGGCAGAGCCAATCACTAAAGACGGGTTAGATGTTCGCTTTGTTGTTAATACCATTGCACCTTTTTTACTGACACAAGCTTTACAAGCAATATTGACAAGCAAAAGCCGAGTAATGAATCTTTCGTCTGCTGCGCAAGCGCCAGTGAACACCGCTGCTTTATTGGGTAAAAAAAGGCTAAGCGATATGGAAGCCTATGCTCAAAGTAAATTGGCAATAACTATGTGGACCAAAAATTTAGCAGATAAAGCTCTAGATGATGCTCCTGTTTATGTATCAGTTAACCCTGGTTCTTTACTGGCGAGTAAAATGGTAAAAGAAGGTTTTGGTGTTGAGGGAGCTGACTTAAGTATAGGCGCTAAAATATTGACTAATATGGCATTAGAAGCCGATCTAGCTAATCGTTCAGGACAGTATTTTGATAATGACTCTGGGAGTTTTGCAAACCCGCACCCTAGCGGCATAGATGTAATAAAGTCATCCATGCTAGTTGAAACGTTAGAAAAGCTTTTACTTGAATTGGTGTAATCCAAGTAAAAGCGACTAAATAGGTGACGATTTAACTAATAGATACTTTGCTTAGTTTATGGTTCACTTGCTGATATCGATAATTGATAATTTTGATAAGAGCAATAGCCTTTATCAACGCCACCAAAAGATATAGCACCAAAACCATCTTTATAATCGTTTGCCTTGGCCACTTGTACTGAGTGCTTGGTTTTACGCCATTGAGTAGTTGCGCTAAACGATTTATTTAACGTTCTACACAACACCTTAGCTGAAAGTTGATACCGACTGCCAGAAAAAATATCTTCAATGTCTGAAGGCATAGTTCCCTTTTCGATAGGCATATTTTTCCAATCGGCTATCTGTAATCTAAACTGCTGATTATCTAATCTAGCTTTATCACCTCGAGTAATATAGTGGGTGGATAAGGTTTTGTTCTGCATTGAAAAACTATTATCAACAACAAAAACACCTGACTCACCGACAACTTCAAAGTTTGGATTTTCGCTGGTTACTTCGCTAACAATGAGTGCTGTTGCCTCATCTACACCAAAAGCGAAGCGCGTATTTGTCTCAAGTACTAATGTAGCTAATCGTCCTTGTCGGCCACGCTCAGAAAAATGCGTATCCATAATGCCCCAATGGAACAAACCTAAACCACCGGCAGAATTATAAGTTAAATCATCATTTAAGACTGCATCATCACAACTGCCTGTTTTCTGGCATCCTTCTTGTGGTAATACATCTTTTTTTGCGCCGCGTACAATTGCGGTATTACTTTGACCATTTGTGATCATAACAATTGCATCATTGTTATATTTTCCGCCTGACATCACTGCTGTACCGGCACTTGTTCCGCCAATAATTAAGGTGTTGTTGGCAAGTTTCTGCTTAATTAATGCAAGCGTTTTACTGTCTGTGCCATCGTCATTAAGGAATGCTTTCGCGGTTAATGATTGATCGCCACCATTAATGAAAATACCATCAGCATTAGCTATATTTTCAATGATTGTTTCAGGTGATAAGCAAGCTTGGTACTGCTGTTCACTCAAATCAGGGTATACCAATTCTCGGTTAATTGACCCCTGTACTTTTAACCGAATGCTAGGCAAGGATTTACATATGCTTTTTCGATCACCTTGTTGCTGAAAAGCTGAGTTTAACGTTGCGTCGAGTGGCAGCCATTGAGTGTTGCCTCCTGCTTGTTGAAATACCGCTTGATAAAAGTCGGCAGCTTCAAAAGGATCTCTAGCCGACGCTGTTATCACGACAATATTTGGCGTTTCTTTGTTACTTATCTCACGAGCTAAGGCGACAAAACGCTGGTAAAGTTCGGTAGAAAAAACATGCGTGGACTGACTTAAATCGACATGTTCTTTCAATCGTTGCTGGCTATTTGGCGCTAATACTGGTCGCTCGAGTAAGTCGAATAGTAGAAAATATTCAGCATCATTTAATTTACTGATAACGCGTTTACGATCGTATTTTCTTAAGAGAGACTTTAATTCAGCTTTAGTTTTTATTTGCTCACTAGTTTTCTTGTCAATTTTCTCCAACAAAGAAACTATTTGTAGGAAATTGCGTTTATTAAAGTGATTAGGCCAACTATTTTTCAATAGCTTTATTATTTTCTCATTAATTTTATAAAGTGACGTTGTTTTTGCGGTGCTTAGCGGTGAGTTTTTCGCTAACGTATTGGAAATACAGTTTTTACTTGCCATTGATGAGCAGGTTTTTAAGCCGCCACCAACAAGAAAAAGTTTACTTTGTTTTTCTGTTGTTTTGGCTGAAGATTGAGTTGTTATCAATGCAGATAGCAACAAGATTAAAGAAAATGCTTTCATTTGTTTTTGTTCCACTAGTCGCTTGTTCGGCAAAAACAAACAACGGCTAAAATTAAAATACTGTTGACAACCAACTCAGACAGCGGTATTTATAAATAAGCAAATTTTTGAAAAGTTTGCGGCAAACAGACTTTTTAATGAAACGTTAGACAACCTAAGACCTTTTATATATGTACAAGAAAGCATTCGCACTTACAACATATACTTATTCAAATTATTACCTTTCGGAGTGGTTTGACGAATAAACACGAGAAAACAATTCCTTTGTTTTCTGGTGGTTAGATCTCGTTTTCTACTCGCTCAAAAACTCAATATAAAATCAAAATAAATTATTGTCCTTGCATAGTCGTGTTTTTCACTCGTGTAGTGTTCTTCATTGTATGCAATAAAATTGATAAATATCAGAGAGTTAAATTATGAAAGTTTTTAAACCTTCGTGTCTTGCTATGGCCGTTTGTGCAACCTTGTCTGTGTCAAATTTTGCAAATGCAGCTGAAAATAATGTAGCTGATGAAAAAAGTATTGAAAAAATAGTTGTTACTGGTAGTCGAATTAAAGGAGTTGACCTAGAGGGTAAGCAGCCTTTAGTCATCATCAATGCTGATGATATCCGCAATTCTGGAGCAAGTAGCGTTTCTGAATTAATGAGACAGATCAGCCAAACCCGAGGCGGTGAAGGCTCTTTCTCAACCAGTGAAAGTGGCGCTACGTCTACTTCAACGCCTGCCGGACAAGCTGCTGCTTCGCTTCGTGGCTTGGGACCTTCTTCAACGTTAACACTAATTAATGGCCGACGTGTTGCCGCAAGTTCATTTGCTTCTGGTACGCAAAACTTTGTTGATGTAAATAGCATCCCACTTGCAGCGATTGAGCGAATAGAAGTACTCGCAACAGGCGCTTCAGCCATATACGGCGCTGATGCTGTAGCCGGTGTTATCAATTATATTTTGAAAAAAGATTACCGGGGCGTAGAGTTGAATCTTTCCTATGGCGATAGTTTTGAATCGTCAAACGAAGGCAAAACCAATCTTAACCTTGTGATGGGCACTGAGATCGCTGGGGGTAATTTAACGGTATTCGCTGATTACTTCGACCGTGAAGACTTTAGTGCACAAGATCGCGACTTTACTAAAGATCCTTTGCTTGCCAATTCATACTCTTACTTGCCAAAAAATACGCCGAATATCTATTACTACTCTGCTCGTTCTGGCAATGAAATAGGGAGTCCAAACTGTAAAACAGAGTTGGTCACTACTGAGTTTGGCGAAGATATTTGTGCGTATTATGGTAATGAAGACGATATGCTAAACAGTGAGCTAGAAACCGGCTCATTAGGTTTTATCTTCAATAGAGATATTGGTGAGTTAGTGTGGAATACAGATTTCTTTTATTCTCATACCAAATCAACGGCAAATTCAAGACCTGCACCAATCAATCAAATAGATGATAGTGATGGCCCTTGGGTAAATGAAACGGCGTTAGATATATTTTCTGATGATGTGCGAAATGACTTATTGGATCAAATGTATATTGACCCATTTTACACCATGGCCGATCGTAAGCTCTATGGTTTTCAATACGATGCACGCTTTGCGGCTCCACGTACTGTTGAAGTAGAAACTAATGCGTTTCGGTTAGTGTCAAGCTTAGCAGGAGAGTTCGGTGATTGGGAATGGGAGTCTGCGGTAACCTTATCAAAATCTGAGTCTGAGCAAGAGGCAATTGCCGGTATTTATAATCGCTACAAATATACTGCTGCAGTAAATGGTGAGCTTTGTGGTGACGGCTCTTTTGCTGACTATGACTACGACAGCGATAGTTTGTCATGTGCAGCAGGTGCACCTTTAGCTATGTATAATCCATTCTTAGAGGGAGATGCCAGTAATGACGCTATCCTAGCAATGACACAAGAGAAGCCAACTCGTGATGGTGAAAGTACCGTTTATGGTTGGGATGCAAGAATTACCGGTGACTTATTTGAGTTCAACGATGACATCGTGAGAGCAGCTTTTGGTCTTGAAGCACGAAAAGAAGAGATCACAGATGTTCCCTCATTGAATGCTCGCGCTAGAACAGAAAATGAATACCTTGTTGATGTTTACGGTTTTGGTTCAAGTTTATCAGAAGCCGATCGTTTTCAATGGGGCGCATTTGCAGAATTCCATATTCCTCTAAATGAAATGGTTGAGTTACAGCTTGCCGGTCGTTATGACGATTATGATGATTTTGGTGACACTTTTAACCCTAAAGTTGCGATTACTGTTAAGCCAAATGATGATTTAATTCTACGTGCTTCGTGGTCTACATCATTTAGAGCGCCATCGTTAACTCAAGCGGGTGTTAAACTAAGAACAACAACTGCAACTTATGATTGTGGCGCGAACCAAACCGTAGCAGATTTATATTGTGGTGGTGATAGCTTCGAAAGTAGCCCAAATGTATTAGAGCTAGGTAACCCTAACTTACGTGCGGAAGAGTCTGAGTCAATCAGCCTTGGTTTTGCATATAGCCCAAGTGAAAATACCACCATTACCGTAGATTATTGGAAATTTAAGCATGAAGATCTAGTTGATACTGATATGACGGCAGTGCTAGCCCGTGCCGCAACCGATGCTTCACTACGTCATTGTGGCGTTATAGCAGAGGGGCAAGTGGGCATTTCTTACGATGAAGCACTGTGTGATTACACCGATAGCAGTGGCTTAACCATTGAAGATGCAGGCGCGAACCTAACCGAAATCAAAGACAGCTGGGTGTTTGATAACACGCGTGATGATGGCTTACCTTTATATCGCGATCATATTATTCAATTAGAAAACACTGGCGAGCAGAATGTATCAGGCATTGACTTAGCTTTTGATCATAAAGTTGAGTTTAATCAAGGTGTTTTAAGTTTTGCTGTGGATGCTACCCATTACTTAGAATTTGAGCGCAATAAAGCCGGCTCAAGTGAAATTGAGAAATTGGTGGGTACTTGGCGTTATCCAGAGAATATTGCGAGTGCACGGGTAGCATGGTCACAAGATGCTTTCTACAGCAGCTTGACAGTCGATTATACCAGCAGTTATGAAGACGATGTTGAAGGCTTAAGAGGCCGTCAAATAGATGAACTTGATGCTATGGGCAAACTAGATGAAAACGGCGAGCGCGATGTCGATTCATGGGTTACGGTTCGTGCCAACATTGGCTACGATTTCGAAAATATGAATATTAATCTAACCATTAATAACTTATTTGATGAAGAGCCGCCGGTAGCTTATGGCTCTAGTCGAGGGTTTGATTCGATTAATCATGATGCGCTAGGTGCTAACTATCGCTTATCAATGACTTACTTCTTTTAAATAGAGTGAGCAGAGGCAGCAAGCCTCTGCTCAAAGACTATAATATATCTAAACTAATTTAATATCGAGAATTTCAACGTTGATAATCTCTTTATTGCTTAGTAGGTAGCATGTTTTCTTAAACCTTTTTACTGAAGAAGTTGAGTTGAAATGAATACAGAAGAACACAACAAAGACACTAATGGACAGGCGCCATTAATGTCTGAAAAAGCAATGCCAGACGCTTTTGTTATTTTATTTTTTATAGTGCTGTTTGCTGCAATTGCTACGCACTTAATTCCCGCTGGCTTTTATCAAGTTGCACTCGATCCAAGTACTAATACTACCAAGCTTGTTGCCGATAGTTTTCAGTTTGTTGAACAAACTAAAGGCGTCCCACTGTTTGCTGAAGGCGGGCAAATTGGTTTTCTAAACTTTGCTTTTGAGGGCATGGTTTCTGGCGATAAATGGGGCTCAGCCATTGGCGTCATGATGTTTATTATTCTTACTGGCGGTGCGTTTGGCATTATCATGAAAACCCGCGCCATCGATAATGGCATATTGGCATTAATTGCTAAAACGCAAAACTTAGAACAAGCATTTATACCAATTCTATTTTTAATGTTTTCATTTGCTGGTGCCATTTTTGGTATGGGAGAGGAGGCTATTGCCTTTTGTATAGTGCTACTACCCTTAATGCGCGCTATAGGTTATGACGGCGTAACCACTGTTCTTGTCACCTATGTTGCCACTCAAATAGGCTTTGCTACGTCGTGGATGAACCCTTTTAGTGTTGCCATTGCACAAGGCATTGCAGGCTTACCTTTAATGTCTGGTTTAGAATTCAGAGTATCAATGTGGTTAGTTTTTACTGCACTCGGGGTCGCCTTTACAATGCGATATGCTAGCAAAATTAAGCAACAGCCAAGTTTATCGCCTTGCTATAACGTAAATACGGAAATGGAGACAACCGAAGTTAAAGAAAGCTCATTTACTATGCTTGACGGCTTACTGTTAAGCGCATTTGTTTTAGGGATCGCTTGGGTCATTTGGGGGGTTGTAGCGAGACAATATTATATTCCTGAATTGGCCAGCCAGTTTTTTACTTTAGGTTGTGTTGTTGGTGTTATCGCTATTTTGGGTAAACGCCTTAACGTTAATGAAGTGGCTGACGCCTTTAAGTCAGGTGCCAAAGATTTATTGCCGGCTGCGATGATTGTTGGCATGGCAAAGGGCATCGTTATTATACTTGGTGGTGATAACGCAGGTGAGCCCTCAGTATTAAATACCGTGCTCTTTTATGCGGGTAATTTACTCGCTGAATTACCTCAAGTCGTTTCTGCTGTGTGCATGTTCTTATTTCAATCTATCTTTAACTTTTTTATTGCTTCAGGCTCAGGACAAGCAGCACTCACTATGCCAATTATGGCACCTCTCTCAGACATTGTTGGACTTTCTAGACAAGTAGCTGTGCTAGCGTTTCAGCTTGGTGATGGCTTAACCAATGTCATTATTCCAACCTCGGCCGCGCTTATCGGTTGTTTAGGCGTTGCGAAAATAGACTGGTTTGTTTGGGCCAAATTTATATGGCGTTTTATGTTGCTACTAGCCAGCGTAGCTATCTCATTTATGGCTTTAGCCGTAATGATGAATATTTCCTAAAGGATTCTTATGAAATTAATCAAAAATGGACACGTTTTTTCACCGCAAGATCTAGGACGAAAAGACATCTTAATTGCAGCCGGAAAAATTGTCGCAATTGAAGAAGAAATATCAATAGATTTACCAGATCTGGTAGAAATCATTGATGCCTCAGAAAAGTTTGTAACGCCAGGTTTTGTTGATTCTTTAGTGCACATAACTGGTGGAGGTGGTGAAGGTGGCTATGCAACCCGCACGCCTGAAATGAATGTAGAAGATGCCTTTAATGGCGGTGTTACTACTGTTATTGGCGTACTAGGAACTGATGCAGAAACCCGCAGTTTAGAAAATTTATTAGCGAAGGCCTATGGCTTGGAGGAGCAGGGCTTATCGGTTTTCTGTTATACCGGCTCATATCATCTGCCTATGGTGACCGTATCAGGCTCAATTAAGCGCGATATTATGCTAATTGAGAAGTTTATTGGTGTTGGCGAAGTTGCTATTGCCGATCATCGTAGCTCACAAATGACTCCTCACGAGATGGCTAGGCTAGCGTCAGAAGCGCGAGTTGCCGGTATGTTATCTGGAAAAGCAGGCATTGTTAGCATTCATGTTGGCGACGAACTAGCTAAGTTAACTAAGCTTCAGCGAGTGGTTGAGCAATCTGATATTCCTATTACTCAGTTCTATCCAACCCATATCAATCGCAGTGTGCCTTTATTAAATGCAGGCTTTGATTTTGCGAAACAAGGGGGCTTTATTGACTTTACTACCAGCACAACGGAGCAAATCATTGAGCAAGGTGAAGTACCAGCTGCACAAGCGTTAGCGCAAGCATTGGAAAATGGCATTGATATAAAACACATCACCATGAGCTCCGATGGTAACGCAAGCTTGCCTATTTTTGACGATGAAGGAAAGTTAATCGACCTTCAAGTTGGGGAAGTAAAGAGTTTACATCAATCGATGGTCGATGCAGTCAAGCTTTATCAAGTTCCGTTTCATTTAGCGTTAACAAGTATTACCCAGTCTCCTGCGGATATTTTATCACTAGGAGCAAAAGGAAAACTAACCGTAGGTAATGATGCTGATCTTAATATTCTTGATAACACATCATTGTCGCTTAACACGGTAATAGCAAAGGGTGAGGTAGTTGGTAAACAAGAACCACTGCTACTAAGCTTAAATATATAACAAAAACAACATTACACTAAAAATGAAATACTCTGGGAGAAAGTTATGAAGACAAGTAATATGAAAGTATTTAAAAAGTCTGCTTTATGCGTAGCATTAAGTTCAGCTTTGACAATACCTGCATATAGTTATGCAGAAGAATCTGAGCCCTCGGTTGAGGGAATTGAACGTATTCAAGTGACGGCGTCTCGTCGTGCTTCAACTGTTCAAGAAGCTCCACTTAACATTACCGCACTTGATGGTGATGTAATGAAAGATCAAAACATCAGCCAGCTTTCTGATGTTGCTCGCTGGGTACCCGGCTTAACTATTCCCGATCAAGGTGGTCGCTCAGATTCACCTATAATCGTGCGTGGTTTAAACACAAATTCGTCTGGCCCAGGCTCTGATGGTGGCACAGTAGCAACTTATGTTGGCGAAATTCCTCTTTTCGTTGATATGAAGTTGATAGATGTTGAACGAGTAGAAGTGCTAATTGGCCCGCAAGGTACTTTATATGGTGCAGGTACATTAGGTGGCGCTATTCGTTATCTACCAAACAAACCGGTATTAGATGAAATCTCTGGCTCTGTTTACGGCGATATTTCTAGCTTGTCAGAGAGTGACGATACAGGTGGTGAAGCTGGCTTCGTTTTGAATATGCCAATTATTGATGACGAATTTGGTATGCGATTAGCCTTTAACTATTTAGATGAGCCAGGCTATGTTGATTATGCTTACACTGTTCGCGATGGCGGTGTGTCATTACCTGATCCTGATTGGGATAATGATGCTGAAGTAAGTGGGAATCTGAAAAAGTTAAAAGATGTGAACAATGAAGAAGCCACGACTGCTCGAGTGATGTTCCGTTGGACGCCAAACGAAACTTTTGATGCAACTTTATCTTATTTTTATCAAAAACAAGAGGTTGGTGGCCGCTCTATTGTACATTACGGTAGTTTAAGTGATAGCAATCCTTTATCAGACATCATGGGTAAATATGAGTCAGGTTATCGTTATGAAGAGCCTCGTGAAAAAGAAGACTCGTTAATCAGTTTAGAGCTGACCGCAGATCTTGGTTTTGCTGAGTTAACCTCTGCAACCGGTTCATCTTCTTTTAAAGCTGATGGTCAGCGCGATCAAACTGATTTACTTATTCGCTTAGATTACAGTTATGAAGATTTCCCAGCGTTTTCTGCTTTTACTCGTGAACTTGATGATACCGATGTGTTTACTCAAGAAATACGTCTTGTTTCAACTATGGATTCAGATTTATCATGGATTGTCGGTGGTTTTTATAACAAGATTGAAACAACAGGTGATAGCCGTGAATATACACCAGGTTTTGACAAATACGCAGTAGATAATTGGGGCGCAAACCAGTTACGCCCTGATGCACTTGAATATATTTCAGTAAGTGATGATACCACCACAGAAAAAGCGATTTTTGGTGAAATTAGTTACCAAGCCTCTGAGCAATTATCTTTTACTGTTGGCGGGCGCTATTATGAATATGAAGTAGAGTCTAATTCAGCAATAGACTTGCCACTTTACTACACTTTATTTGGTGATTATGGGCCAAATGACATTAACCTTGATTATGAAAAAATAGGTGCAGAGGATGACGGTACCTTACTTAAATTTAATGTAAGTTATCAAGTTAATGAAGATGTTTTAACTTATGCAACATTGAGTGAAGGTTTTAGAATAGGCGGCTCAAATGGTGTTGCTGCTTGTCCTGCTAATATCGATGAAATAGACAATCAAATAGTGTGTGCTTTACCTAACGAAGTTATTTATACCGCTGATACCACTACTAACTATGAGTTAGGCTTTAAAAGTACTTGGTATAATAATAAATTACACTTTAACGCCGCACTATTTTTTGTTGAGTGGGAAGATGCCCAAGTAGGTGGTGCCACTGTTAATGGTCAACAACCTATTACCTCAAATGCAGCAACAGCTGAGGCATCGGGTATTGAAATATCATCTCGCGCTATGCTATCTGATAGTGTTATTGCCTATGCGACCTATTCATATACTAACGCTGAATTGACCGATGATGCGCCTTTCTTGTTTGGTGTTTTTGATGATCAAGGAACTGATTTGCAGAGTTTCTATGACGGTAAAGATGGCGATCGACTACCTGGCTCACCAGAGCAGCAAATTTCGATGGGTTTCACCTATTCTACCGAAGTTTTTGATGACAAATTGTTGGATGTTAATTACGGCCTAACGTATCAAAGTGATGTTTATAGCAAGTTGGGATTAAGAGCTGACGGTGAAGTGATTCCGGGTTATGCCTTAAGTAACTTGTCAGCACGTATCTCTGATGATGTTTGGTCAGTAACTTTTTATGTTGATAATATGTTTGATAAATATGCCTTTAGTTCTGTTCGACGTGATAAAGGGGATATTGGTTTAGCTCAGTTTGCAGAGATGAACTCAAATGATCCTGCACTTCAACGTAACTATGGACATTACTTAATTACACCGCGTAAGATTGGTGTTCGTTTTGAGTATATGTTTGATATGTAATCGCTTATTTATGCATTAGATAAGTTAAATGAGGCATTGTGAATATACTGATCACAATGCCTTTTCTTTGTATCTTTTTTTGATTTATTAGTGAGGGATTATGCACATTTTTAAAATATTGCTTTCGTATGCAATGGCACTGTTATTGATACTTTGTACAGGTGTTGAAGCAAAGCAAGTTATTATCAAAGCAGGGACATTGTTAGATGTAGTAAGTGGCCAAACTTTAACGAATCAAGTGATTGTGGTTGACGATGGGGTTATTAGTCGAATTTCCTCATCTATGCCAAAAAACTCCGATAACGCTAACGTTATTGATTTATCTGATAAATTTGTATTACCGGGTTTGATGGATATGCACACTCACGTGGTACGTAATTTATCAAAATCATTTTACGATAGATACTTTCAATCACCGCATAGAGCAACGATTGGCGGCGTTGTTAATGTAGAGAAAACCCTAATGGCTGGCTTTACTGTTATCAGAAATGTGGGTGCTGCAGACTATAAAGATGTAGCGTTACGCAATGCAATAAATGCAGGTGAAGTACCTGGTCCTCGTATGGCTGTTTCCGGCCCTTCGTTAGGCATTACTGGCGGCCATTGTGATAGCAATGCACTCAACCATGCTTTTAAAGAGCGTGGTCAAGGTGTAGCGAATGGTCCATGGCAAGTCAGAGAACGTGTTCGAGAAAATGTTAAATATCAAGTTGATTTGATAAAGTTTTGTGCAACAGGAGGTGTTTTTTCTAAAGGAACGAAAGTTGGCCAACGACAATATACCCAAGAAGAAATGAACGCGATTGTTGATGAAGCCCATACCCATGGTAGAACCGTAGCTGCTCATGCACACGGTACTGAAGGCATAGCATATGCAATTAGAGCCGGTGTAGATTCCATAGAACATGCGAGCTTTTTAGACCAAACTACCATAGCACTGGCCAAAGAATACGGTACGATATTATCAATGGACATTTATAATACTGAATATACCTTAAGTGAAGGTAAGAAAAATGGTGTACCGGAAGAGAACATAAATAAAGAAAAGCAGGTCGGTAAACGACAACGAGAGAGCTTTACAGCGGCAGTAAAAGCGGGAGTAAAAATTGTATTAGGTACTGATGCAGGTATTTACCCACACGGTGATAATGCTAAACAACTTGCTAGGATGGTGCAATTTGGTATGACTCCCTTGCAAGCAATTCAATCAGCCACAATAAACAGTGCTGAATTGTTACGATGGCAAGATAAAGTTGGGCAGTTAAAATCAGGTTTTTACGCTGATATCATTGCAGTAGATCAAAATCCATTAACAAATATTAGTACCCTTGAAAGTGTTACTTTTGTGATGAAAAATGGTGATGTATATAAACATCAATAAATGGCTTAATTAGTTATCATGAACTCAAATATAAAAAGTTTACACCAGCAAGCGCAAAGCGCATTAAATCAAGGTGAGTATAAACTGGCGCATCAATGTCTGTTGAGCATTTTGCAACAAGATAAATACTTTGCTGATGCATATTTTTTATTAGCAATGATCGCCAGTGCCCATCAGAATTTTGCTAAAGCAATCGAATTAATTAAGCAAGCTGATGTGCTTGCGCCAAATAATGCCGAATACCTCGCGCAACTAGCAAAACATTATGCGCTAGAGAATAATCATGTCTTGGCGGTAGCTATTGCCGAAAAAACGGTAAGTCTTCCTTCAATTTCAGCGCTAACTTTTGATACGCTTGGCGTCGCGTATAGCCAAATAGGTTTACATGAAAAATCGGTGGGTTTATTTCAACAAGCGATTGCCTTGGATAGAAGTAAAGCGATGTATTTTTTCAATTTAGGTGCATCTTTAAAGTTTATCGGTGATTTTGCGGGTGCTCGAGCAGCATATGAAAAAACGATAGAATTAGCGCCAAGTTATTGTAAAGCGCATGCAGCGCTTTCAAGCCTTGGAGGAATCAGTGAACAAAAGAATAATATTGAGCGTTTAACTTACCTTTTCGAACAATCGATTAATATAGATGATAAGTTATATATTGGTCATGCTTTGGCGCGAGAGTATGAAGCGCTGAATAACTACTCTCAAGCTTTCGAATACCTAATGGCAGCTAAACAAGCTAAGGTAGAAACGCTTGAATATAGTATAAATGATGATAAAGACATGTTTGCTTGTCTGCAGAAAACTTTCCAAGAAAACCCTCTAAAGATCAATGAAGGTTTTGATTCAACGGAAGCCTTGTTTGTTGTGGGTATGCCTAGAACAGGTACTACGTTGGTAGAGCGTATTTTATCTCAGCATAGTGAAGTGACAAGTGCTGGAGAGCTTCAGCATTTCGGACTCTTGGTTAAGAAAATGTCAGGTACAAGCACAAATCGTGTTATTGATGTTGATACTATCTTGGCAGCGCAAAGCATTGACTATAAAAAACTGGGGCAGGCGTATATTGACAGTACTAGAGCAATTACGGGAAAAACGGCAAAGTTTGTTGATAAAATGCCGCTAAATGTTTTGTATGTAGGTTTTATTTTACAAGCATTACCAAAAGCAAAAATAGTCTGCTTAGATAGAAACCCGCTTGATACCATTATGAGTAACTTTAGGCAGCTCTTTGCCGTGAATTTCTCATATTACAATTACTCTTATGCGTTGAACTCAACCACTGAGTTTTACCTATTATTTAAATCACTCGCTGAATTTTGGTTAAAGCAATATCCTGAGAATTTCTATTTAGTTGACTACGAAAAATTAGTTAATAACCCTGAGGTAGAAGCAAGAAAACTAGTTGAGTTTTGTGATTTGACTTGGCAAGCGCAATGTCTTGAAATTGATAAAAATAATGCCCCAGTAGCAACAGCCAGTGCTGTGCAAGTTAGAAGCCCAATTTCAGCTAAAAATATTGGTAACTGGAAAAAATACCAAGCTTTTTTACAACCTGTGCATAAAATCCTCGAGTAACATGAATGCTAATGGCAGCAAAGTGATTGTCATTGCATTTATTCATGCTTTCAAAACATTAGTTCTTTGGTTGTCTTACTGTATACGGTTTTACTCTATTCGCTTATTTGTATTTACTATCTTCTGAAGTGCAATGAAGCAAGTAACTGCTTAGTTGGATATTTTAACTGAACTACATACGTATTCACTTTGTATCGCCTCTTTGATTAGCTCACAGTAGTAAGGTAATAATAGATAAGGTGATTTAATGTATAAGATAATACTTGCGATTATAATGCTACTAGCTTCTACGGTAAGTGCTGAAGAGGCTTTTCCTGAGGTAACAAAAGGAAAAATAGAACGTATCAGCTCTTTCAACTCGCAATTAATAGCATCGCGATTTATCGATGTATGGCTACCGCCGGGTTATTCTGCATCGCAGAAATATGATGTTTTATATATGCATGATGCTCGTATGTTATTTGATAAAAATACTACTTGGAATAAACAGGAATGGATGCTTGATGAAACAGCGGGTAGGTTAATTGAATTAAATAAGGTGCGTCCTTTCATCGTTGTGGCTATTCCTAATGCGAAAGAAAACCGTCACAGTGAGTACTTTCCTCAAAAACCTTTTGAAAGTATTTCTCCTCAACAGCAGACTGAGATGTATAAATTAAGAAGAAGCCCTGAGCAAGCATTGTTCAACACTCGCGTATATTCAGACAGTTATTTAGCATTTATTGTTAAAGAGCTGATCCCTTATATTGAGCGTGAATATTCTGTGAATATAGGCGGAAAGCATAGATATTTAGCGGGTTCGAGTATGGGAGGGCTAATTTCTTGGTATGGCTTAATGGAGTACCCGAACGAGTTTGCTGGTGCTATTTGTATGTCTAGTCACTGGCCGGGAGGTTTTGCCGATAATGAAGTTCTATTCAATGCTTTCTATGATTATATACAATCAAACTTACCTAGATTAACAAAACAAAAAGTCTATTTTGATTACGGTGATCAAACCTTAGATGCTTTGTACCCACCGTTACAGAAACAAATAGATGCATTGTTTATAAAGCACAGATACCCAAAAAAACAATGGCGTAGTCAATTTTTCCCAAACGAAAACCATAGTGAAAAGTCATGGGCAAAAAGGTTAGATGAGCCATTAGCGTTCATGTTCAAAAATTCAGTTAAAGCTGAGGTAAAATAATTGCTTGAATGTTTCTATGCGGTTATGAATTAGATAACCGCCTATGGTAAATAGGATTATTAATGGGAGAAGTTATGGCTAGAACCTTAGTTGCAAGTACAAACCCTTATGCAGATATTTTGATACACATAAGCCGCTTCATTAACCCTGAGTGACTAATTTAAATTGCAGCTGACGCAATAATTACGAAACAATCGTGATTCAACTTTGAATTTAAAACATTTGATAAAAGTTCAAGGCATGCCAACCAACAAAAAGTGCAATAGCATAACTGATTAACGTGCCAAGCATCATGTACTCAGTGAGCTTCATATCTTTATTTTTTGTTAGGTCTCCGAATCTAAATATTGTTTTAGTTGCCACTAAAAAGCCAATGCCGGCGAATTGCCCCATAAATATGAAAGAAACAGCTAAACATCGTTCAATATAACCAATCCAAGCACCAGCAGAAATCAAACCTGAATTTTTGGCCGAAGAAGGCTTGTTTATGTCATCATTGTTCGTTGTCGATAAATCGTCAGTATGTTTTTTAAGCGCAATAGAAATTAAGATTGAAGCAGGTTTGCATACCAATAAGTAAGCAGAAGCTATTATTAAGTTCTTTGTTGTTAATAAACTTTGTCCAAACAGTAAAGCTTGGTTAATTGAAAAACCCGCCACATAAGCCCATACAGCGCAAATAATGATGATATGTATGAGTTGATCTATGAGAAAATAAACTAATATGTTTTTTCGATATGACTTCCACAAGTCAGTAATTAAGTGAGATGTTGATATAATTACGACAACTGTTAACGCTTGCAATATCGGTAAAGCGGTTATAATTGTTACGATAAAATAAAGTAGCGTATGCACTAAAAAGTGTAAGGCAAGCCCTTTAGATTTATAATGATTTTTGTTTCTGCAATTCACCCAGCTAAGTGGTTGGGCGTAGAAGTCACCGATAAAATGAGCCACTAACAGTAAGATTAATAATTCGGTCATTGTTTTGCTCCTATTAACGCTACTTGTTCGTTTATTGCTTTCATATAATCCTTAACAAGCGATGCTCCGATATTGCTGAGCCTATTGCTGATATTTTGTCGAGAAGTCGTTGTAATTTCAGCCATAGTGCTATGATCAGTAAAATCATGTTGTATATATTGGTACAACAGCTCGGCTTGGCTTTTTGTTAATCTATTCAATATATGGTTTAAAAATTTCGTCAACAGTAAGGTTTTGTCACGGTTATGTTGAGCTTCAAACGATAATGAAAGCTCACCTCGTGGTGTTTTATCTAATCCTCGACCAGAGGCGATAAAAACCGGCCCTGAAGAGGTGTTTGGCTTTGTATCATAAATGTCATGGTTTCCATATGCCAGAGATAAAGAGCATTGGATAGGCTTTGTTGAAGCTGCTGAAAAATGTAAGGCTAGTTTTATTAACAGTACGCTTTTTAATGCATATAAGGGGGTTGGGTATTGAATTTGAAATTCATCTCCTCGATATATTTCACCAATAGCTAAAAATTTGTTATTCGCATCATTCAACAAACTTTGCAGCTGCTTTGTTACTTGAGAGTATGTGCTACTCGTCATTTTTGTTGAATTAACGAGATCACCGGTTAACACCGCAATCATGATAATGTCCATTTATTTGTCACTAGTAGCAACTATATATCATTGCATTTACTCATGCAATTGAATTTGATTGCTTTGGTCGTTGCAATTTAATTCAATTGTTTTTGCTTGAACAAAACGTCGTTCGAATTATCCATTGTTGTACCGTTCTTGATTCGTTGGAAAGTGTACTACTGTATGAGCTGTTGATCTTTCGAGATTACTTTTGCAGTAAAAATGACCAACAAACGCTGTCCGAAGGATTCGGCTAAAAGCGCTTTATTCTTTGTCGAGTAGTATTTGCTTAGCATGACTAGGCTACACACTACTCGCCGCGACTAAAACGCTTTTATCTCGAACAAAATTTAACCCTGAAAGATCAAACCCCCTAGTGTAACTAATTTATTATTCGGGTCGAAATTTGCACTACCTACTGCTAACTTTATTCTAAAGTACGTTTTTATCTTGGTTGCGTTAATTGTGAGTATTCCTGATTTACCAAATTATCATGCATTGGCTATGTTACTGATAACGGTTGTGGCTTTATATTTTTTTCGACGTGAAGATATCCCATTGCAAACATCGTCATTGTCGGTTTTAGTAGTATTGTGCTTAGTGTTTACCGTCTTTCCTTTTGAGTTAGACAAAGGACATTTAGAGCCATCATCATTATTTTTTGGCTTTGGACATGAGGCATTAGTAACGGTATGTGGGTTGATGATTATTGGCCATGCACTTGTACGAACAGGTGCGTTGGTGCCTGTTGGAAGAAGCTTAGCAAGGCTTTGGAAAATAAGTCCAATGCTATCTTTATTACTTACGTTAGTGGTTGCTGGCGCTTTAAGCGCATTTGTTAATAATACACCTATTGTGGTGTTATTTTTACCAATACTCGCCAATGTTGCTCTCAGAACCGGCTCTGATACCTCTCCAATGTTACTGCCCATGGGATTAGCAACATTAGTTGGCGGAATGACAACAACAATAGGCACGTCTACCAACCTTCTAGTGGTTAGTGTTGCTAGCGATATGGGGCTCGCTAGAATAGGCATGTTTGATTTTAGTTTCCCTGCAGTTATTGCGGCAACTATTGCCATTGTCTATTTATGGCTAATAGCGCCTAAGTTAATACCTAAAAGAGAGCCAACACTCGCAGATACTTCGCCAAGACTATTTAGTGCATACCTAAACATTAATGAAGAAAGTGTTGTGAATGGAAAAACAGTTGCACAAGCATTAAAAATGACAGATGAGCAGTTAAGTATTGAATCTATACAGCGTAAACCTGATTACAGAAATATAGTGCCTTTTCCCGATACCATATTAAAAGAAGGGGACCGATTACATGTGAAAGATTCACCAGAACAACTTAAAGAATTTGAAGCAGTTTTGCAGGCGACGCTTTTTGCTGGCAACCATAAAGTTGACGAAGATCATCCTCTCAATGCTGAAAAACAAAAACTAGCTGAGCTTGTGGTAGTGCAAGCTTCAGGAATGATAGGGAAAACGTTAAAAGACGTGCAGTTCGCTAAACGATATGGCATTTCAGTACTTGCGCTACATCGAGGCGGTAAAGCGATGGACATCGGTCGAAAAAGTATAGGAAACGTGATTATTCATACTGGTGATGTGCTCTTAGTGCAAGGTGATTCCGAACAAATAGCCGAAATTCGTGAGAATCGTGGCTTTCTCATCATTGATGGTGCTGCAGACTTACCGTACTCAAAAAAAGCACCGCTAGCTTTAGTTGTTATATTTTTAGTGATCGCCATAGCGGCTCTAGGTATATTACCCATTGCAATTAGTTCAATATGCGGAACGTTAGTATTATTAATCACCCGATGCTTAGATTGGCATGAAATTTCCGCAGCACTAAGTAGTCAAGTGGTCTTAATTGTTGTGGCATCGCTCGCTTTAGGTTCGGCTATGATGCAAACAGGTGGAGCAGAATATATAGCGCAAGTTTTTGTTGCTTTAGCTTCAGATCTTCCCCCTGCTGGGGTACTTTCAGCATTGATGTTAATGTTAGCCGTGTTGACCAATATTGTCTCAAATAATGCTGCAGCGGTAATCGGCACACCAATTGCTATTTCAGTTGCCAATCAGTTGAATGTCCCTGTTGAGCCTTTCATTCTAGCGGTTTTATTTGGCGCAAATTTAAGTTACGCAACCCCAATGGCCTATAAAACCAACATCTTAGTGATGAATGCTGGAGGTTATCAGTTTTCAGATTTTGTTAGAGTGGGTGTGCCTTTGATTATTCTAATGTGGATGACACTGTCGTTTTTATTGAGTTGGATATATCTATAAGTATTTACTGAGTTGATTGCAGCGAAGGATAAAATATTTATTAATAAAGTTATATCCTTAAGCAGACTAGAACAGCACTTTTTGAAAAGAATCTAAGTAGCTGGATGTAAAATAAGCTATTGAAAACTAAAGTTTGATGTTTGGGAAATGAACAGGCTAGTACTATTCTTGTACAATATTGAAAAACATTAAAAAAAGCCCTTGCGTTATTTAAAATTGTGCTACTTTTAAGGTATAGAAATAAAAAAAGGGGAACTCTATGGCGACTGAAAATGCCTTGTATACCATTTTAATGGAGAAAATAAAACAAGAGGCTTTGGTTTTACCAACGTTGCCAAAAGTGGCGTTAAAAGTTAGGCAAGCAGCAGACGATCCCGATGTTAACTTAGGTCATATGTCAGATATTATAAGCAAAGATCCGGCACTCGCCTTAGGTATGATAAAAGTAGCGAATAGTGCTTTGCTTGGTAGAAGTGTTAAGGTTGAAAGCGTATCTCAAGCAGTGACTCGTATAGGTTTGCGTCAAATCAAAAGTATTTCAACTGCTATGGCGCTAGAACAAGTGTTTGTTTCTGAAAACGATGTTGTTGCTATGTATCTGAAAAAATCATGGCGTAAAACAATAGATGTAGCCTCAGTTGCCATTAGTTTAATGAGTTTCTATCTAAATGGAAATAAGCACACATCATTGACGCTAGATACAATTACCTTAGCTGCCTTAGTACATAATATTGGTGTTTTGCCAATATTAACGGAAGCTGAGCAACATCCTGATATTTTTGCTAACCCTACTTTTTTACAGCAAGCGATTATTAAGCTATCAGGTAAAATTGGTGGCACTATTACGCGTGAATGGGGGTTTTCTGATGAGTTAACATTGCTAGCGGAAAGCTGGAGTGATTTAACCATTTTGCCAAAAGAAATTCACTATTTAGACTTTATTCGAGCAGGTGCCATTTATCACAACATATTTAAAAATGCATCTACTCAAGAAGTTTTATTAAATAGTTACGTGAAAAAAGGAATTTTACCAGAGATTGACTTTATGAAATCTGATGACTTTAAGTCAATGTGTTCAGATGTGAAGTCAATGTTCACATAATACTATCCCTGAGAAATTTAAGTTCATGAAAGCAACTGTTTAGTTGCTTTTTTTATGAGCTTAAAGTTATGTGCTTTAAAGGGGGATTCAGATAATATTTAGAACATGGACAAATTGTTACCTAGCATTTTCAATGCTGTCTTCATCCTTAAAAATTGTGTTTTATCTTTAGATAAAATTTTAAAGCTCTAGGTAAAACCTTTTAAGCTTTCAAACAGCTTGATATTTTTTTAAACTCTATGTTTGTCAAATAGGCTATTAGGTCAAAAATGCAGATGTTAGCAGAAAACGAGTACGGCTTGGTTCGTGAAGAAGTATTAGGCGAAGGTTTGTCAGCAATCGTTATTGAACATGCCAAGGTTAACGCAAAAGTCAGTTTATACGGCGGACAAGTTTTAACATGGCAACCAAAGGGAGAGAAAGAAGTGTTTTGGTTGTCAAAAGATTCCTTGTATGAGCAAAGTAAAGCAATTCGTGGTGGTATTCCTTTATGTTGGCCATGGTTTGGTGCTCACACTGATGATCTTGACAACAAGGAGGGCAACCATGGTTTTGCTCGTACTCAATTATGGCAACTAGATCACGTTACTATCAGTGAACTAGGTGTTGAAATAAATTTGAGTTGGCAAGGTGAGAGCATGAGCAAATTATGGCCGTTTTCTTGTCAATTAAAGCAGGTGCTATATTTTGGCGACTCATTTAAGCAAAGTTTGACTATGACCAATTTAAGTCAATCTGATGCCTATTATACAGGAGCCTTGCATAGCTATTTTTCTGTGAGTTCACCAGAGCACATTAAAGTTGAAGCTTTAGAGTCGGCAAGTTTCGATGATAAATTATCAGGGAAATTGTGTGATCCGCAACCACTTAATAATGCAGTAGGACCTATAGATCGTATCTATTATACTAATGCAGCAATGGACATTGTAGATAGTCAATGGCAGCGGGTTATTAAATTAAAAACGAGCAATACCAATCAATGGGTTTTTTGGAACCCAGGTGTTGAGGTAGCGCGTAACATGGCCGACATACATCAACATGGCGAGCAAGGCTTTGTTTGTTTAGAAGCAGCCAATACTCAAATGCAATTACTTAGTGCGGGTCAAAGTGAAAAAATAGAACAAGAAATTTCAATTGTTAGTTAATTCGTAGATTTTTGTTTAGTAACATTTGTGTGAAAGGGATTTTTAAATAAAAGCCGCGCGGTAAGGTCATAAATGGCTTACCATGTTTATCAAAAGCCTGTGTTTTGGCCTTACTATTCGCGGCTTTTGGTCTCAACTGTAGTACCTGCCCATGTTTGCCATGGATTTTTTCAACTTCTCCTAAGGTAATCATGTCAGTTAATTCTTGCCAGTCCATAGCTAATAATTGCTCTTCTTCACTTGATGGCGACCAAATAAACGCACTACCAACCCTACGTTGTGCCAGTGGGATATTTTTCTGAGTTGGGGTATTGCAAAGAATAGGTACCCACAATACTTTGGCGAGTTTTTGTTTTAACCAACAGTTTTGCCAATTGACACCAACTAAGCCAGTAAGTGGTGCAACACAAACAAAAGTGGTTTCAAGAGGCTTACCTTGGCAATTAATCGGCAAGGTTTTCAATTCAATACCTAATGTGGGGAAGTCAGGTTCAGGTCTAGAGCTGGCACTTGCACCTAAAACATGTTCGAGTAAAAGCCCTACCCAGCCCTTGTTACGTTTTAGATCCTCTGGCATTTTGATATCAGCGTCGCGGGCTATTTCCTCAAGTGTTAACCCTGCTAAACTTTGTACTCTTGCTAGCAACTCTTGTTCTGAGGAAGGAATGTTCATAATGCTTAAATAATATCAAGGTTATTTCTAGAATGACTATTATCTGGTGATTAGCTAAAAAAATCAAAGTAATCATTTGCTCAGTCGCCGTTAATATGATTGAATCTATACAAGTATTATTTAGTTGTCAGGAGTTCCTGTGATCGATGCCGAAGGCTATCGAGCCAACGTCGGCATAGTAATAATTAATGACAGGGGACAAGTATTTTGGGCGAGACGATTTGGACAACACTCATGGCAGTACCCGCAGGGTGGTGTTGATGAAGGGGAAACCGCAGAGCAAACCATGTTTCGAGAGTTACATGAAGAAGTTGGTTTAAAACCTGAACACGTGAAAATTGTTGCTTCAACCAAGCACTGGCTAAAGTACAAATTACCAAAACGTTATATAAGGCACGACAGTAAACCTGTTTGTATTGGGCAAAAACAAAAGTGGTTTTTATTGAAATTGACCGCTCCAGAATCATCAGTTGATTTACTGCACAGCTCTCATCCTGAATTTGATGATTGGCGCTGGGTAAGTTACTGGTATCCAGTACGACAAGTTGTGTCATTTAAGCGCGATGTTTATCGCAAGGTTATGAAGGAGTTTGCTGCTCAGGCGCTAGCTTTTTCATATGAAAAACGCCCTGATAGGCGACCTAATCGACGAAAGCGACACGCTTAATTATTACTATGATTTACTTATTTTAAAAAGCCTACTTAATGTGGGCTTTTTTATTCTTATCAGCAACGAAAAAGGAAGTTATGTTAACCACGCTCCGTCGCATAGTGCTTGAGTTTAGTCAAGACACCCATTTGCAAAGTGCTTTAGAGCGCATGGTTAGTCAAATCAAAAAATCGCTAAAAACAGATTGTTGTTCGGTGTATTTAGCCGACTATGCTCAACAGCATTTTTTACTGATGGCCTCAGATGGTTTAGCTGAAGAATCTTTTGGTCAAACAACCATTGGCTTTTCTGAAGGCTTAGTTGGCTTAGTGGGGCAAAGGGAAGAGCCTATAAATATAGCCAATGCTCGCATCCATCAACATTATATCCATGCCCCAGAAGTCGAAGAAGATGACTTTAATGCATTTTTAGGCACGCCTATTATTCATCAACGTAAAGTCTTGGGTATTCTTTCAATTCAGCAAAAGCAAGCTAGAAATTTTAATGAAAACGAAGAGGCCTTTTTAGTCACACTTGCCGCACAACTTGCTAATGCCTTGGCTAATGCAGAAGTGAAGAATTTATTTAATCAAGAAGAGCAAAGCAAAGGCGTAAAGCAGCTGTTAGGTGTAGCGGGTGCTCCTGGTATTGCGTTAAGTCAAATTGTGCTTTGTCAGCCTAACGCTGATTTGTCGACATTGGCATTGAAAAAAGTAAAAGTAGCAGAGCAAAGTTATCAAATTCAGCGCTTTGAGGATGCAGTAGCAAAGACGGTGGCTGATTTTAAACAATTAAGTAAAAAACTTAGCAGTGTTATAAGTGATGACAACTTAGCCATTTTTGATGTTTACATACAGTTACTTGAACAAGCAGAAATCCGCCAAGAAATATCAAATAAAATAACACAAGGTTGGCAAGCTGAAAGCGCACTTAAATTAGTGATTCAGCATTATATTACACAATTTGAAGCTATTGATGATAGCTATCTAAAAGAGCGTGCGAGTGATATTCGCGACTTAGGGAATAGATTATTAGTTAACTTGCAGCAAGAGCAAAGAGAAAGGTTAAGCTTACCCAAAGAGTTTATACTACTTGCTGATGATGTCAGTGCAACTATGCTGGCTGAATACCAACACAAAGGTTTGAAGGGTATTGTTTCTTTGTCTGGTTCGGCAAATTCCCATGCGGCTATCCTTGCTCATGCCCTTGAACTTCCGGCCATTATGGGCTTAAGTAATATTCCTCTGAGTCAACTAGAACAACAACAAGCAATCGTTGATGGTTATAGCGGTGAGTTATTCATTAACCCTGATGAAGCTTTAAAGCGCGAGTATGAGCATTTAATTGCCCAAGAACGCGCATTAACGGCAACTATCCAACAAGAGCTTCACCTGCCTACTATTACGCAAGATGGCCGTGCCATTGAATTGCAACTCAACGCTGGTTTATCTGCAGGTTTTGAATGTCCAGAAAACTTAGATACCCTAGGCATTGGTCTGTATAGAACAGAGATTCCGTTTATGGATCGCCATTGTTTCCCATCAGAGCAAGAGCAAACCAAACTCTATGAAAAGATTTTGGCTGGTTTTCCACAAAAGTCGGTCACTATGCGCACCTTAGATGTGGGTGGAGATAAATCGTTACCTTATTTTCCTATTACCGAAGATAACCCCTTTTTAGGCTGGCGAGGTATCCGCATTACCCTAGATCATCCCGAGATTTTTTTAGTGCAGGTACGCGCTATGCTACGCGCCAATCTACACCATAAAAACTTGGAAATTATGTTGCCTATGATTTCTAATGTCAGTGAAGTTGATGAGGCCATTAGACTTATCAATCAAGCTTATTATGAAGTTAAAGCGGAAGAAAATAATGTTTTTTTGTTAAGACAAAAAGATAAAGAAGTTGATAAAGGGTATAAGAGCAAACTACCACGCCCTAAAATTGGTATCATGTTGGAAGTGCCTTCGGTTATTTTTCAACTTGAAGAGCTAGCCCAACGGGTTGATTTTTTTTCAGTTGGCAGTAATGATTTAACACAATATTTATTAGCTGTTGATCGAAACAACGCTCAAGTGGCAAGTCTACATGACGCCTATCACCCAGCAGTACTAAGAGCGATTAATAATATTGCCGAGCAATCAGCACAATACTTGGTACCATTAAGCCTTTGTGGGGAATTAGCCGGTGAGCCTGCAGGTGCTTTATTATTATTAGCAATGGGCTTTGATAAACTCAGTATGAATGGGCATAATATAGCGAGAATAAAGTGGGTAATTCGCCATGTTGACTTTAAACGTGCCAAAGTTATTTTATCTCATACTCTAAAATTAACCACAGCCAAGCAAGTGCATAGTTATTTAAATGAACAACTAGAGCAGTTGGGCTTAGGTGGTTTTATTCGCGCTGGAATGTAATGTTATTTATTATTGTTAGTTGTATTTTTCTTGGTGCCTTGGTTGGCTTCTTAGCTGGTTTGCTCGGCATCGGTGGTGGCTTAATCATTGTACCCGCTTTAGTGTATTTATTACCTCAATTAGGTATTTCTAATGAAGTGATCATGCCCATGGCATTAGCCACTTCGCTTGCTGCTATTGTTATGACTTCTTCTAGTGCAGCATTAGCACATCATAAAAATCAGAATATCCCTTGGGATTTGACTAAACCGTTAATGCTTATAGTTGCTTTTGGCGCATTACTTGGTGCTTTTATTGCTGATCGCCTATCTGCAGAGGCACTTACTAACTTTTTTGCTGGGGCTGTTATTGTACTGGCTTTTTATATGATCATTTCTATTCGTAAACAGCGACAGCGAGAAATGGCATCTAAAATCAAACTGCAAGTGATTAGTTTCGTTACTGGCATAATTGCCAGCCTGATGGGCATAGCCGGAGGTGCTATTTTAGTACCTGTACTTACTTATTTTGGTATGCCCTTAAGACATTGCATTGGTATTGCAACCGTGTGTGGTGTAATGGTTGCGTTGTTTGGCTCTTTGGGGTACATCATCTCAGGCTTTAACAATGAGTTATTGCCAGTCTGGAGCTTAGGTTATGTTTATTTGCCGGCTTTATTAGGTTTAGTATTAACTTCTTCTTTATTTGCTCCTTTTGGGGTAAAGTTTGCCGCTAAACTTCCCGTTCAAACCTTAAAAAAGTTTTTTGCTGCTTTTCTAATTTTAGTAGCGATAAAAATGATGTTAGCTTAATTTTCACTCATTAATGAGTGTCACTCTATTTTGGATAAGAAATGACAGATCAGTTTTTACAATTTCCGGTTATTGACCCTATTATATTTAGCATTGGGCCTGTTGCATTGCGTTGGTACGGCATGATGTATCTTGTTGGCTTTCTAGGAGCAATGTTTATTGCCAATAAAGCTGCGGATAAAAGTAACGGTGAATGGACAAGAGAGCAAGTGAGCGATTTATTATTCTATGGCTTTCTTGGTGTCATATTAGGCGGAAGAGTTGGCTATGTCTTATTTTATCAATGGGAATACTTTCTGGCTGACCCGCTGTACTTGTTCCAAATTTGGCAAGGCGGGATGTCATTTCACGGTGGTTTACTTGGCGTTATTTTTGCTGTGTATGTTTTCTCTAGAAAAGCCAATAAATCATTTTTGAGAGTCGGTGATTTTGTTGCGCCGCTTGTACCTATTGGATTAGGAATGGGGCGGTTGGGTAATTTTATTAATGCTGAGCTATGGGGAAGACAAACTGATGTACCTTGGGCTATGGTGTTTCCAACAGATGCTTTGCAGCTTCCGCGTCACCCTTCGCAATTATATGAATTCTTTCTTGAGGGTGTCGTGCTATTTATTATTTTATATGTGGTTACCCGTAAGCCAAGAAATCCAGGATTAGCATCAGGTATCTTTTTAATTGGTTATGGTGTATTTAGAACCATAATTGAGTTCTTTAGAGAACCCGATGCTCATTTAGGACTATATTTCTCTTTTATTTCTAAAGGCCAAATATTGAGTGTGCCGATGATTTTAGGCGGTATGTTAGTTATCTACTTGGGCTATCTTGCTCAAGAAAAATTAGCTATTAATAGTAATAATGCGACTAAAAGCAAAACAAGTAATAGAAAGAAAGGAAAAGCATAATGCGCGCGTATTTAGATTTATGTCAAAGAATTGTTGATAAAGGTCAATGGGTTGAGAATAACCGTACAGGTAAACGTTGCTTAACCGTCATTAATGCTGATTTAGAATACAACGTTGCAGATAATGAATTCCCGATGATTACCACACGTAAAAGCTTCTTTAAATCGGCTATTGCTGAATTTATCGGCTATATTCGTGGCTACGATAATGCTGCTGATTTTCGTAAGTTAGGTACTAAAACTTGGGATGCCAACGCAAATCTAAATGATGCTTGGTTAAATAATTCACATCGTAAAGGTGAGGATGATATGGGGCGCGTATACGGCATTCAAGGTAGAGCATGGGCCAAACCTGATGGTGGAACGATAGATCAACTACAAAAAATAGTGGATAACTTGAGCCAAGGCATAGATGATCGCGCAGAAATTATGACTTTTTATAACCCAGGTGAATTTCACATGGGCTGTTTAAGACCTTGTATGCATACCCATAATTTTTCTATTTTAGATGGAACACTTTATTTAACAAGTTTTCAGCGTTCTTGTGATGTACCACTTGGTCTAAATTTCAATCAAGTGCAGGTGTTTTTCTTTTTAGCTATTATGGCGCAAATAACAGGGCTTAAACCCGGTGTTGCTTACCATAAAATAGTTAATGCCCATATTTATGAAGATCAGTTAGCTTTAATGAAAGATGTGCAATTAAAACGACAGCCACTACCTTCGCCAAAACTAATGATTAATCCGGATATTAAATCATTAAAGGATCTAGAGACGTGGGTAACCATGGATGACTTTTCTGTTGAAGGGTATGAATGCCATGATGCGATAAAATATCCCTTTGCAGTGTAATTATCATTTTACTGGCTGATACAGCAAAAAAAACCGGCAATAGCCGGTTTTTTTATTATCAAACTAGCAACATTAATAGTTGTGGTACAAACCAAACTCTTGATTAATTTTGATATTTTGATTGTTAGCCCACTGATAATAATCTTGATCTTCTAATTCACTTGCCGCTGCTTTATCTAATAAAATAATCGCATTTTCATGCATTTGTAATGCAGAAGCAGGGCACATAGCAGAAAGAGGACCTGCTACCATATCTTTTACAGCTTGCGCTTTATTCGCACCCGTTGCCATTAACAATACGTACCTTGCATCTAAGATTGTCGCAATTCCCATTGTCATCGCCAGCGTTGGCTGAAACTCATGTTCATCAAATAAACGTGAATTATCAGTTAATGTTTGTTGAGTTAAGGTTTTAATGCGGGTGCGTGAGGCTAAGCTCGATGTGGGCTCGTTAAAACCGATATGGCCATTGGCACCTATACCTAATATTTGTAAATCTACACCGTTGGCTTGCTTGATTTTTTCTTCGTAGGCTAATCCTTGCTCTCTTGGGTTTTCACCTTGATTACAAGTAGGAAGAAAAGTTTTAGTTTTATCTATATCAACGTGGTCAAATAAATTTTCATTCATAAAGTGGCGATAACTTTGCGCATTATCAGCAGCTATGCCCAAGTACTCATCTAAATTAAAACTGGTGGTGTTTTTAAAACTTAATTGGCCTAACTGATGTTTATTTACCAATTGTTGGTATAAGCTGATTGGTGTACTACCTGTTGCTAATCCTAGTACAGGAGCTGACTTTTTATTGACTAATTCAGCTACCCATTCGGCAGCATTTTCAGCAACTTGTTGCGCATCATCAAATATAATAACTTGCATGGTTTTTCCTTAGAAAAATTAAACTATTACCCCAAAGGGATCAGAAATCATTGCTTGTTATTTATAATTAACGATTTTAGCCTGTGGCTTATTTTATTGTTGCAATGACATTAATCTAGGTGCGTTTGGTAACTTTACCACAAATAATACTGTGATATGGGATAAATTTTATTATTTATAATTTTTTTTGATCTAAAAATTACTTTTTAAACTAAGATGTTTTGATAGTGGTTCTACCAGTTTAACTATGTCACACTCAATGCACCCATAATTTTAATAATAGCGAATATTATGACAAGTTCCAGAGTGAATTTTAAAGTTGAACAAAGTGTTGCCCATGTCACCTTAAATAGAGCTGATAAGCATAATGGCTTAGACGAGCAAATGATGGTTGATCTTGTTAAAACAGCAAAACGAATCAACAAAGATAACTCGATTCGCTGTGTGATTCTACAAGGGGCAGGTGCCTCATTTTGTGCAGGATTAGATTTTAGTTATGTGGCTAAAAATCCTTCGATGATTGCCAAATTCTTTTTAAAACTGCCGTGGCGTAAAGATAATATGTTTCAACGCGTTGCTCATGTGTGGCGTGATCTTTCTGTGCCTGTAATTGCGGTGGTACATGGCAATTGTTTTGGCGCAGGCATGCAAATCATTTTGGCATGTGACTATCGTATTGCAAAGCCTGATGCGAATTTGTCCATTCTTGAAATGAAGTGGGGCCTGATTCCTGATATGAGTGGCATGGCTACTTTATCTCGCTTAACGCGTGTTGATATTGCACAAGAGTTGGCTATGACAGGGCGTTTTTTCTCTGGCATTGAAGCAGAGCAATATGGTTTGGTGTCAAAAATAAGCGACAGCCCTTTAGTTGAAGCAAAAATATTGGCTGATAAAATAATTGAGCAAAGTCCTGATGCAATTTCGGCAACCAAATACCTTTTCAAGAAAACTTGGAAAAAAGATACGCGGTCAGCACTTTTTTGGGAAAGAGTTACCCAAATGCGTCTGCTTGGCAGAAGAAACCAGCGTATTGCGATGAAAAATGGTTTAGCAAAAGGCCAGCAGCCTACTGCGTTTATTGATCGAAGTAGTTTTTAGTTTTAGCTTTGGATAAAAACAAATAAATTTCGACAAATTAGTTATTTGGGTGCATAGTTAGTGATAATAATACGTCATGAACAAATGCCTTTATGAGCAGTCAAATGCTAAAAACTACCGAGCAGTGGATTGAGCTTATCGCTAATACTGAGCTCCCTGCTATTACTTCGACAGCCAGAATGCTCGATAAGTTTTCAAATGATGATAAATCTTCTCTGCCAAAACTTAGCAAAGCTATATTGCACGATCAGGCACTGTCTTCTTGTCTGTTAAAAGTTGCGAATAATGTTCAGCATAAGGGCGTGAATAAAGTAACGACTGTTTCCCGTGCAACAGTCATTCTAGGCATTCAAAATGTTAAAAATGTATGCTTGACAGCAAAACTGGTTGATAGTTTGTTGGCGAGTAAAACCTTAGATGTGCGCATTTATAATAAATTAATGCAGCTTATGGCAAACTCATTTTATGCCGCTATGTTGGCAAAAATGATGGTACCAAATTATAGTGAAGAAATTCAAGAGGAAGTGTATTTAGCCGCCTTATTGTATGGTATTGGTGAAACCGCCTTTTGGAGTGGTGGTGGCGAATTTGCTGATCAGTTAGCACGAAACGTTGATATTGAAAAACCTGGGTTTAAAGAATATTGTGAGCAAGAAATAGGAACAAGTTTTAATGCGCTAAGCAGGGGCTTAGCCAACACTTGGAATTTAAGTGATTTATTATTAAAAGCCTTAGATGAACCTGAAAATAGAACTAACGAAATCAAAATTATATATTTTTCGGATAAATTGAGTACCAGTATTTCGCAACCTGGTGAAAGTGAAAATCAATTTAACGATATGTTAGCTGACATTGCTAACATCATGAAAATTTCAGTGAAGCAATTAAAAGCCAAAATAGCTCATACTCGAGAGCAAGCCATTGAACTTTTGCAATCTTATGGTGCAGAAGTACTCATTGACTTAATTAATGTTTTGCCAAAAGGGAATGATTTTGGGCCAAAGCAAAGTTTCACTTCTATCAAAGAAATTAGCAAAGAAAAAGCATTACTATCGGCCTTTATTTCGTTGACCAATTTGATGAAGTCTAGCCGAGATTTAAATGAATATTTGCAATCAGTATTAGTTGATTCAGTAAAAGCTTTCCAATTTGATCGTTGCAGTTTTTTGATGATGTCAGATGATAAGTCGCAAGTGAAATCGCGTTTTATTTTGCGACTAAAATAGTCTTTAATTTACGCCAAAGTGATAACGCCATTAGCCGTGTGCTTGACACAAAAGTACCAGCATTAATTAATGACTATACCCATAGACAATGGCGAGATTTGGTCACTCAAGAATTAGCAGACTTTATTGATAAAGGTGCTATAGCGATAATCCCGGTAAAAATAGGCAATAAGGCCATAGGAGTGGTATGCGCTCAGCACGTTATTGAAAACAATACGGAACAAATTAAAAAAGATAAATTGATTAAAAACAAAGACATTTCAACCGCCGATTTTCAGCAGTTGTGTGCTTTGGTTGAACACCTAAATATGTGCTTAACCATGATAATGATGCGTTAGCTACTCTGGTTAAGCAATTACTATCTTTTACTATTTCTGATAGAATCATTTTTTTACCTATACTAGCTTCTTCCCAATGGATCCTTCACTTTCGTTTTCAAGTAAATTTACCCTAGATAAAACGCATTTCAATGAATGCTATAGCCAGTCAACAACGTTAGATTTGTCTGCAAAAGCTTTCCTTAAGTCAGGTGTTTTAACTATATTTGGTTTAAGTCTGCTGCTATTCACTACAGTAAATGCTTACGCGGCTTGGTTTGTTATTGCCTTAGGTATTCTAGAGGCCGTGAGTTTATATTATCATCAGCCTTGGTGGGTATTACGTCAAATGCTTAGTAAAGCTTCTAATAGTGAAGTAACCATTACTATTGATGAACAAGGAGTGCTCAGCGAGTCTTTTTATCATAATGGCAGAATATTATGGCAAGAAATGACCGCTGTTGAAGAAACCAAGCTTGGGTTTTTATTACATTTTAACGTGGGTAAAAGCGTGAGTAAGAGTTATCTGTCTAAAACGTGTTTATCTGAAGATGCACAGCGATACATTCAATCTAAAATAAGTTGTTAAATTGATATGGCAAGTGCTAATCCATTTCGTTTGACTAATCCCAAATTTATTATTCCTTTTGTTCTTTTGTGGTTAGTATTATTGGTAAGCTCACATCAGCCTATTAATGAGTTGTTAGGGTATTGGCTGTTCAGCTTTCTAGGTGTACTTGGCGCCATTTTTGCTAACGCTACCGGTGCTGGTGGCGGAGTTGTCTTCATTCCTATGTTTGCCCAGTTAAATTTTACCGAGCAGCAGTCTATAGCAACTAGCTTTGCTATTCAGTGCTTTGGTATGACGGCAGGCGCTGTGACATGGAGCCACCACTACTATAGTCAAAAAAGAGACTTACGTTTATGGCAAGGGTTTAAACGTATAATCTCTGTTACTAGCATTAGTGCAATGATTGCCTTAACGCTTGTTTTTATTTTCGAGCAAGCTTCACCAGCGTCTTTACACAGTAGTTTTAGTGGGTTCTCTTTAGTATTAGGTTTCTTTATCATTCTTACCGTTTACGCACTTAAACCACATAGAGAACGTAGTCAAATTCATATACTAGATTATATTGCACTGATAGTTATCGGTTTCTTGGGTGGTGCCTTAACTGCATGGCTTAGTGTTGGCGTAGGGGAGTTATTGGTTATATATCTTATTTTAAGACGCTTCGATATTAATATGGCCGTTGCGGCGGCCGTCGTTGTTTCCGCAATATCTGTATGGACTGCTATAGGCCAAGTTCATCAAGATGTATATTGGCAAGTACTTGTTTTTGCAGGGCCTGGCGCTGTTCTTGGTGGAATATTTGCGAAGACTTTAGTTACCCATTTGTCCGCAACCCGACTAAAGTTGTTTTTTGCTTTTTGGCTGCTTATTACCGGCAGTGTAGGTTTAGTTTAATTCATTAGAAAAATGGAGTGCTTATGAAATTACTTGGTTCAACAACTTCCCCTTTTGTTAGACGTATACGTTTATATTTGGCACAGCTTGAGATTACAGATTATGACTTTGTTAATTTAGATATATTTTCAGATCAGGATCGACATATATTAACTGAAAATAATCCGGCAAAAAAAGTACCAGCACTGATCGATAGTGAAAGATGTATTTATGACTCAAGAGTGATTTTTCGTTATTTAGCGCAGAAATATCAGCAAACAGCAATTACTTGGGAAGAAGAGAATTTGCTGACCTTAATTGATGCAGCAAACGACTCACTCGTGAGTATTTTGTTACTTAATCGCTCTGGTTTTGACACTCAAGAAGATAAGTTGTTTTTTAACTTACAACATGAGCGAGTAGAAACCATCATGTCAGTTTTAGCTAAAGCAGTCGAAGAAAAAGCGTTTAATCAGTGGCATTACCCCGCTATTTGTTTATATTGTTTACTTGATTGGGCTGAATTTCGTCAGCTTTATGATTTTAAAACTAAATTGACTTTAGTGAGTTTTCATCAAGAAAATAAGAATAATATTGATGTTGATGAAAGCGATCCCCGAAAATAGTTAGGCAGTAAGGTAACAAATTTAAACGTTTCATTAGCAAGTATACACAAACTTAAATGTAACTGTGCCTTACAATTTCCCCATCAAGATTATTTACTTGATGCAGAGGAGAATTGGAATGGCAATACATTTAAAAACTGGAAATACAGCTACATCGGAAAATATTTTATTTGGTGATGAGCCTAATAATGAAAAAATTTTACTGGTGGGGAATGAGCAATTGATGCCTGATTTGTTGCAACATCAATTGGGAAAACTTGGCTATCAAGTGCAACAAAAGCATCCTGATGAAGCGGTATCGAAGAGTATTGCTCAACACAATCCTGATTTGATTTTACTCGATATTGGTTTTGATAGCTTGGCTATGCTAGCAATCATGCCTCAAATCCGAAGCGTATATTCTGGTCTAGTAGTACTGTTGACTTCACGAGATAATGAACAAGAGCAGGTGCAAGCTTTTAACCTTGGTGTGGATGAATATTTAATTAAACCCATAGCGATGCGTATTCTCGAGGTCAGAGTAGCTGCATTGTTTAAACGAGTCAGCCAATCAACAGCTAATAAGGATCAAGCACAGATACAAGTGGGAGAGCTAATTTTATTCCCACATTCCCATAAATGTCTATTGGCTGGGAAAAACATTGTACTAACACAATTTGAGTTTAAATTATTACGATTACTTGTTGATAATAATGGCAAGATTATGAATAGAGATTTCATCTATCAGCAACTATTAGGTCGTGTATATAATGGCTCTGAAAGAACGGTTGATGTGAGAGTTTCCCAATTGCGAGATAAGCTTTTCGAAAAAAAATCAGCTAAATTGCGCATTGAAACAGTATGGGGCAAAGGATATATGCTGAGTTTAACCGGTTAAACTCTTTATTTTTTAATGGCGCCATATTCGGGTTGTTAAAAAGAATATGTGGTACCAATAAGCGCCATTTTTTCATCACCATACCAAGTAGTTTGGTTAGCGTCATTCACTGGCGCTGCATGAATTATCCCACCAGAAAATTGCCAACCAGAGTTAATGGTATAACTAGTAATAATACCATAACTATAATTTAACTCAGTTTCACTAATGCTTAGGGAGTCTGTAAATGAAGGTGCTTGCTCATTGTGATAATTATAACTATTTATTTGCTCAATATTTGCCATTAAAGAAACATTGAAATCTGCATGCTGGTGCAAGGTGAGCGCTCCTTTAAAATAGAATTTACTCCAATTTGCTTCAAGTTTAGGACTTAATACCCCAGCTTCTAAAGAAAGTAGTCGGGTGGAAAACTCGCCTTTGATCATTGATGTACTCGCAATGGATTGCGAACTATCTAATGGAGTGAATATTGCCTCTTGCGACAAAATTAGCTGGCTAACCGGAGAGCTATTAATGACAATATCTGTTTGAGAGTTGTTTATTTCAATTTGCGTGAAATCAGTTTCGTTAGCTTGCGTATTAATGGCACACACGATAAAAAACAAAGCTATGCTAAATGCGATGGTAAATCTCATACTTTCCCCTAAAGCTTCCGGTGCTGTACTTACTTATATTGTTATTTAAATACTTCAAAAATTATTGTTATGTCTTTTAATATATATTATTAATCATCCTAGTACTAACTATAGTCAAAACGTAGCAAAAAATAGTGAAAAATTGCAGAAAGATAGATATTTTTCTCGGTAAAAAACTAAACTATTGATTACATGAAAATTAAATTATGGTGAATATAAATGTGTTAATAACCTTAGCTAATTTGCTATACTCGCCATCTAAAAATTCATTTGGACTGTACCCGTTGTTAACAATTTTCCGATTTACTTTAATGTCTGTTGCTTTTCTATTTATTTGCACTGTTTCATGTTTTTACTGCATTTTAAGGCCATTTCATCGAGATAGTGTTCATCATACTGCTCGATATTTAGGTAAAGTGACTAAATTACTCGGTTTTGATGTTGAAGTTAGAATTCCTGAGTCAGCAAAAAATATTGGCCCAGTTGTCTATGTAGCTAATCATCAAAATAGTTATGATGTTTTTACTATGGCTAATGCAGTACAGCCAGGTACAGTAAGTGTTGGGAAAAAAAGTCTAAAATGGATTCCTATTTTTGGTCAAATGTATTGGCTAACAGGGAATATTTTAATTGATCGCAATAACAGTAATAAAGCGATGGGAACAATGAGTTCAACGGCAAGTAAAATAAGTAAAAATAAATTGTCGGTATGGATGTTTCCAGAAGGTACTCGCAGTAGAGGTCGGGGCTTGTTGCCTTTTAAAAGCGGAGCATTTCGCACTGCAATTCAAGCCAATGTGCCTATCGTTCCAATTTGCGCCAGTAATCAAGAAGGCACCATAAAGCTAGGTCAATGGAATAACGGCAAGATTATTATTGAATTTTTAGATCCTATTATTATCGATGAAGAAAATCCGGCAAGCGCTCGTAAACTGGCCGATAAAACGCATACTTTGATGAAAGCAAAAATTGCACAGCTTGATGCAGAACTTGCAAATACACAAGAAAGGTAAATGAATATGATTGATGAAGAATTGCAGCATTGGTTTGAGCATACTGATGCCCTTGTAAGTGAATTATTAGCAGATGGTACCAATGATGACGTTTATCACACTATAGAACATCACTTTGCTAGTGAAAATTTTGATCTGCTTGAAAAAGCGGCGATAGCGGCATTTAAATTAGGCTTAGAAATAGAAGAGCCTGAAGAAGCCGAGCTTGAAAGTGGTGAAAAAGTATTTGCGTTTGATATAGTTACTGAACAAATGCTAAATGCTGAACTGCTTCGAGATGAAACTAAAAAAATGTTTGAATTAGCACAAAAATGTAAGGTAGATTATGATGGTTGGGGTACATATTTCGAAGAGTAGCCACTTAGTTACTTAATAAAAGCTTCAGAATTATGTTGAGGCTTGTTGAAAATCATACTGTATTTCCTTCATGTACTTATAAATTATGGTAATTAGAAATAGTCTAATTCACCGATTCATCGACAAAACTTTCCAAATAAAATACACTAGTGGTCATACCTTATGATCACTTTAACCTATTGGGTTAATCGAGAAATTTTATGTCTGTTGTAATTAGTGGAACTGGCTTATTCACTCCGCCAGAAAGTATTTCAAATGATGAGTTAGTTGCATGCTTTAATGACTATGTTGATAAATTCAATCGTGAAAATGAACAAGCAATTGCTCATGGTGAACTAGCCGCTTTATCACATTCAAGCAGTGCATTTATTGAAAAAGCCTCGGGTATAAAAAGCCGCTATGTGATGTCTAAAGCCGATATTTTAAATGTTGATGTCATGCGACCAACATATATAGAACGTTCAAATGACGTATTATCTATGCAAGCTGAAATCGGTGTGGCAGCGGCGAAACAAGCCATGGCTGCTGCGAATAAAACAGCGGCAGATATTGACCTTGTTATTGTTGCTTGTGCATATACACAGCGCTCTTATCCAGCGATGGCAATTGAAATTCAGCAAGCATTAGGTTGTGAAGGTTGGGGGTTCGATATGTTGGTAGCATGTTCTGCTGCCACGTTTGGCATTATTAATGCTGCCAATGCTATTCGTAGTGGCACCGCTAAAACAGTACTGGTAATAAACCCTGAAATATTATCCCCTCAAATTAATTATCGTGATAGAGATAGTCACTTTATCTTCGGTGATGTTGCTACTGCGTCAATTATTGAGGATGAATCAACAGCGACAGGTGAGCATCAATTTAAAATAATTGCTGAGCAACCTATTACACAGTTTTCAAATAATATTCGCAGTAATATTGGTTATATGAACCAATGTAGTCCTGAAACAGAAACCGATGTTGATAAATATTTTATTCAACAAGGTCGCAAAGTGTTTAAAGAAGTGTTACCTATGGTGTCGAATTTAATAGCATCACAAATTGATAAGGTACAATTGGCGCAAGCAGATATTAAGCGCCTATATTTACACCAAGCAAATATTAATATGAACAACTTTATTGCTAAAAAGGTACTGGGTCGTGATCCTGAAACTGGGGAAGCACCTATTATTTTAGATGAGTATGCAAACACGAGCTCAGCGGGTTGTATTATTGCCTTACATAAGCATCATGATGGTTTGAACTCAGGGGATAAAGCGGTGTTATGTTCTTTTGGAGCCGGTTATTCAGCTTGTTGCTTGATTTTAGAATACGTTTAAGGGCGAGTGAGCTACAGATTATTTAAGAATAATTTGTAGCTCTTGTTAGGTAAACTGTTTACTCAAAAAATTGTGCGAAGAATAGTTTGATGTAATCGACAATTTTTGAGAAGAGACTACCTTCATTTACTTCTTGTAAAGTCACTAACGGATATTGAGCAATATCCTCACCATCAAGCTGTAAGAATAATTTACCTACCACAGTACCTTTGGCAATTGGCGCAGTTAATTGTTGATTTAATTCAAAGTTAGCTTTTAAATTTTTCCGTTGTCCACGCGGAATTGTAATCGGTGTATCAAGGGTGATACCTAAATCTACGAGCTCTTTGTCACCCATCCAAATACGGTTTGTAGCAAACTTTGCACCAGCTTTATATGGGGTAAATGTTTCAAAGAAGCGGAAACCGTAATTAAGAAGTTTTTTGCTTTCTACTTTACGAGCACGTTCACTATCAGTACCCATGACCACAGTGACTAAACGCATGTCACCTTTAGTGGCTGAAGTAACCAGGCTGTAACCCGCATTTGAAGTATGGCCTGTTTTCATGCCATCCACATTTAAACTTTTGTCCCATAATAATGAATTACGGTTGTATTGTTTAATCTTGTTAAAAGTGAACGACTTTTGCTTATAAATGGCATATTCGTTGGGAACTTCACGAATAATTGCCGCTGCTAAAGTGGCCATATCGCGTGGCGTTGTCATATGAGATGAGCTGTCTAAACCATGGCTGTTTTCAAAAAATGAGCTAGACATACCTAATTGTTCAGCATGGGCATTCATTAAATCGGCAAAGGCACTCTCACTACCGGCAATATGCTCAGCCATAGCAACACAAGCATCATTACCAGAAGCAACGATAATCCCTTGATTTAATAACTTTACCGGTACTTCAGTACCAACTTCGATAAACATTTTTGATGATTCGGGAAAGTTCTTTGCCCAAGCATTTTCGCTGATCATGACCTTGTCATCATTAGAAATGTTTTTGTTTTCTAGCTCCTTACCAATAATGTAACTAGTCATCATTTTAGTTAAGCTTGCTGGAGCAAGTTGCATATCTGCATTACCTTCAGCAATAACCTTACCTGTAGTAAAGTCGACTAATATGAAGCCTTTAGCGTTAATTTTAGGAGCATCGGGAATAATAGTTATCGCATGACTTAATGGTGTTATGAATAAGGCGGAACTAAGTGCAATGCCACTGAAGAAATTGAGGATTTTGTTAACAGGTTTAATGATTTTAATAGGCATAATTGATTAATAATAAATGGATAAGAGTTTAATGAAGACAATAATTTAGAAAGTATATCACTTCTATTTAGCTTGGCTATGGGGGAATTCGAGATAATTGTAAAAATTGATATCACTGGTCATTTCACTCGTTCATGAAATAGTGCAAGTTACTCCAGGTGATAACTAGTTAGTTAATGATTTAACAATTAAAACAGATGCTTATTTCAATTATGTCATCCTTTTGAAAACTCTTGTTTTCAAAAGGAGATGCTAAAGTAAGAAATCGATATGAGCAACTATAAACGTCTAATGTAAGCATTGGGGTATTGGCTTGCTTTAAGCTCACTTAGCAAACGCTTTAGTGCAGATTCATTGGTTATAGGTCCTATTTGAATGCGATATATTCCATCTTTCATTGGGTAGTGCACCGTTTGTGAGTATTGCTTAGCCAGAGAGTCTGCGGTTAGTTGTGCCAACTCAAGCTTACTAGTGGCAAATACTTGGATAACATTTTTCACACTATTAGTTACGCTAGTTACTTTTTCTTTTTGAGCCGCTACTATTTTAACTTTTGTATTGTTACTAGCCTCAGTAATAGCAGTAATTTTTACTTTGGCAGTGCCCGTTTTTAGCATGTCAAGTTTATAAGCGGCACTATAAGATAAATCAATAATACGGTTTTGGTGAAAAGGCCCTCGATCATTAACCCGCACTATGATTGATTTATTGTTGGTAAGGTTAGTTACCTTTACGTAAGTCGGCAGAGGCAAATTTTTATGTGCTGCACTCATGGCGTACATATCATAAATTTCACCATTTGAAGTTAAGTGCCCATGAAACTTATTGCCATACCAAGAAGCTATGCCAGTTTCTTCAAAGTCTTGTGCATCAGGTAAAACTTGATAATCAATACCGCGAACGCGATAGTTTTTATTTCCACCTCGGCTATAGGCTTCAGCGCGGGGAATTGCATCTTTTAATTCTGTCTTATTAGGCAGCCTATCGGGAGTACTATCGTTGAGTTGTTGGTATCGCCCTGTACTACAGGCCGTTATAATTAATGACATAACGATTAATAATACAATGTTACTACTTTTCATTTTTAAGTCCGTAATTAATCATAATTTATAGTACTAAATTCAAAAAAACACCCCAAAAACGTTAGAGAAATTATTAGTTTGACTAACGTCATTACTCGCACTCGACAAGCGCTAACTGAAATAACAATCAATTTAAGTGCAATTTAAACGTGGAAACGTCTGTGGGTACTTATTGCCATAAGCATGCCAAAACCAGCAAGTAATGTCACCATTGAAGTTCCACCATAACTTACTAACGGTAGTGGTACACCAACAACAGGCAGTAAACCTGACACCATGCCTATATTGACAAAAACATAAACGAAAAACGTTAATGTTAGACTACCGGCTAATAGTTTGGTAAAAGCATGCTGCGCATTTACGGCAATCCATAAGCCACGCATGACGATAAATAAGTATACCAGCAGTAAAACAGCAACACCGATTAGGCCAAACTCCTCACTAAATACCGAAAAAATAAAGTCTGTATGGCGTTCAGGCAAAAACTCTAGTTGAGATTGAGTTCCTTGCAAATATCCTTTGCCTTCAAGGCCGCCTGAGCCAATAGCTATTTTTGATTGAATAATATGATAGCCAGAGCCTAAAGGGTCTTGTTCAGGGTTTAAAAAAGTCATTACCCGTTGCCTTTGGTAATCTTTCATTAAAAACATCCACAATATAGGTGCGAAAGCTGACGCTAACCCTGCACATATGCCAATTAGCTTCCAACTAGCACCAGCAAGAAATATGACAAATATACCAGAGCTTGCAATGAGCAAAGAAGTACCTAAATCAGGTTGCTTGGCAATAAGTAATGTTGGCATCAACACTAATATAAAAGCGATAATAATAGTAGATATCTTAACCGGTAAATTTTCTTGGCTGATATACCAAGCCACCATGATAGGAACAATTAACTTCATGATTTCAGAAGGCTGAAATTTCATAAAGCCTATATCTAACCATCGTTGCGCTCCTTTACCAACATGGCCAAATAATAAAACAGCGATAAGTAACAGAATGCCAATGATGAAAACTGGCACAGCCCATTTTCGATAAGAAAGCGGCGGAATTTGCGCAATAATAAACATGATAACTAGGGCAACTCCTAAGCGAACAGCTTGTCGGTACACTATATCTATACTTTGACCACCAGCACTGTAGACAATAAATAAGCCTAGTGCCATCAATGACATGATGCCTAACAATAAAGGGATATCTATATGTAATTTTTGCCAGATACTACGTACTTGTTGTTGGTCTTGTCCTGTACTGCGCATTATTCCGTCTCTGCCTCTTTGTTAGTTTGAGCATGGCCATGTTGGTGCGGAGTTATGTTTTCAAGCGGTGATGAAACTGTATCAATGCTCGAAGTGATTATTCGAGCACCAAAATATTGGTCCATAATTTGTCTAGCGACTGGCCCAGCATTGGTGCCACCTCCACCTTTAGCAACATTTTCAATTGCCACAGCTACGACAATTTCAGGGTGTTCAAAGGGAGCAAAAGCAATAAACATAGCGTTATCACGTTTGTTTTCTTGCGTTGTTTCAGCATCATACTTTTCATCTTGTTTAATGCGCGCGACTTGGGCTGAGCCCGTTTTACCTGCGGCATTATAACGTGTGCCTTTAAACGCAGCATGTCCTGTTGCATCCGCTCTTTGTACGGTTCTGTGCATTGCTTTAAGTACTAGGTCCCAGTTTTCTTTATTTTTCAATACCAAAGGGGCTTGTTCTTCATAAATAACTTGCGCTAAGCTTTCCTGATATTGCCCTTCGGCATTTTGCGACCGTTCTTTCGTTGCTTTTAGTAAGTGTGGGACTTTGCGCTCACCGTGATTGACTAAGGTCGTTACTGCTTGAGTGAGCTGTAAAGGTGTAACAGTCCAGTAACTTTGCCCAATACCCACAGATAAGGTTTCGCCAGTATACCAAGGCTGATTATAACGAGCTCGCTTCCAAGCAACACTGGGCATAATCGCTTTGCTTTCTTCATGAATATCAATGCCGGTGTAATCGCCAAAGCCAAAGCGCTCCATCATGGTACTCACTTTAGTAATGCCAAGTTTAAAGGCTAGGGCGAAGAAATAGGTGTTACATGATTGCTCAATAGCTCTATTTAAATCAACCCAACCATGGCCCCATTTTTTCCAATCTCTATATTTATTTGGTAAACCTTCAAGTTGATACCAACCGGGATCCCAAATTTTTGTATCAGGGGTGATAAATTCTTCTTCTAAGCCTGTAAGCGCTAAAAATGGTTTAACTGTTGATGCCGGCGGGTACCCTTGAACACTTCTATTGATTAACGGGAGGTCTTTAGAATTACGAATTTTTTTCCAGTTTTTACTACTAATACCGTGCACAAATAAATTACCATCATAACTCGGGTTAGAGTACATCGCTAACACGCCTCCAGTACGAGGATCCATAGCTACAACAGCGCCACGCTTTCCTGACAGAGCGCGTTTGGCTATCATTTGTAGTTCGATGTCTAACGTTAAGGTTAGGTCTTTACCTGGGGTTGGCGGGGTGAAGTCTAAGGTGCGAATCACTCTCCCTTGACTGTTAATTTCAACTTCTTGATGTCCAATATTACCATGCAGTATATCTTCGTAATATTTTTCAATACCGAGTTTTCCTATACCGTGAGTTGCTGCATAGTTTTCTGACTTACCGGCTAATTCAAGCTTGTTAGCATCTTTGCGATTTATTCTAGCGACATAACCTAAGTTATGCGTGGTTAACTTGCCAAAAGGGTAATGTCGCTTTAAACGCGCATCAACAAAAATACCTGGGAATTTATGTTTATTGACTGAGAATAGTGCTACTTGTTGCTCGCTCAGTCGGGGGTGTAATTCAATTTGTTTAAAACGGCGTTTGCGTTTTACTGAGCTAAAAAACTTCTTTTGTCTATCACTACTAATATCCAGTAATTGACTAACTTGGCTGATGCTTTCTGTAAGGTTTTTAGCTTGTTCTGGTATTACGGTAAGACTATAAACTGGCTTATTATCAGCAAGAATAACGCCATTGCGATCGTAAATTAAGCCACGATTAGGTGCGACAGGCAGTAATTTAATGCGGTTTGAATTAGAGCGAGTTTGATATTTTTCAAATGAAGCTACCTGTAATGAGTACACATTACTAAATAACACTAACAATAAAACCATTACGCCCATAAAGGCAATGAAGGTACGCCTAGCGAAGAGGTTAGCTTCGGCGCTGTGATTGCGGATAATTACTCGACGCGGAGCCACTAATGATACCTTTTCTTTTTTCTAAGCATTACAAGCACTTGAGGAGAACCCAATGTAGCCTTCATGCTTTTACTAAAGTTATGTTCGAGGATAGCTGCACGGTGAGATACCACTAATTATTCCCTATGGTAAGGGTGATTGTTATTGACACTCCAAGCACGATATAAGCTCTCGGCAATCAAAATTCTTACCATAGGGTGCGGTAAAGTAAGTGACGAGAGTGACCATTTTTGTTCGCTTGCTTTGATACATGCCGGTGCCAACCCTTCAGGCCCGCCCACGAGTAATGCAACATCACGCCCATCAAATTGCCAACGCTCTAACTGCTTGGCTAATTGCGGTGTATCCCAAGGCTTACCTTCTACTTCTAAAGTAACAATGCGACTGCCTTTAGGAATAGCAGCGAGTAATTGCTCGCCTTCTTTTTCCAAAATACGCGCAATATCGGCATTTTTGCCTCGTTTCCCAGCGGTAATCTCAACTAAGTCAAAACTCAAATCACGGGGAAATCGCCTTGCATATTCACTAAAGCCTTGGCTAACCCAGGCAGGCATTTTAGTGCCAACGGCGTATAATGTAAGTTTCATAAATCCATTAACCGATGAAATTTGAGACTATTCAGCCCATAGTTGCTCTAAGTTATATTTATCACGCTGTTCATCAGTCATAACATGGACAATAATATCGCCTAAATCGACCAGAGACCATTCACCTACATCGTTCCCTTCCATGCCACGAGGCTCAACACCTGCAGCACGACATTCCATTGCAACTGATTGAGCAATAGATTTTACATGGCGATTGGAGTTGCCTGAGCAGATAACCATATAGTCAGCAAAGCTAGCTTTGTCACTAATGTGAAGGGAAATAATATCTCTACCTTTCATGTCATCAAGTTTTTCGATGACAAATGCGTTAAGTTCTTCGGTTTGCAAGTTGTTCTTCCTATATTTTACTAAGTGGTTAAAGTATGCTTTTTTGCGCTTCTGTTATTAGTTAAGCACAGTTGTGTAATATTAACATTATTTCGCCAATAGGTTAACGATAAAGCTTATTTTTGTGAATAAAAGCTAACACGTCATGAGAAAGTAGGTGTTGGCAGTCTTGCTGATTGATAAGCCGTTGGCGAATGTCACTAGAAGAGGCTTCGATATTAAGGTGATCTTCAAGGTTCGGTATGATTGTTGGCAACAATAAAATTGCCCCGTGTTTAGCTTTCTTGAGTGAATCAACCTCAAAAACTTGGTGTCTTGCTAGTAAGGCCTTGGTTGCTTGATTGATTGCGCTTAATTGATAATTAGGACGCATGTTAACAACTAAATGACATAGAGATAATATCTCTTGGTATTTGTACCATGTGGTAAACGTTAATAAAGAATCTAAACCCACGATAAAGTGCAATTGCGAATTTGGGTATGTTTGTGATAATTCTTTGAGCGTATCAACTGTGTAAGAGTTACCATGGCGACCTAATTCTCGTTCATCACAGCTAAATATAGGTTCGTGCTCACAAGCGATATTAACCATAGCAACGCGTTGCTGAGCACTAACATTTGGCATGGTTTTATGGGGAGGGATATTGGCAGGAATGAATAGTATTTCATCTAAAGACAAGTGCTGTGCCGTCGCTTTAGCGGGTAAAGTATGACCGAGATGAATAGGATCAAAAGTACCTCCTAAAATGCCAATACTATGATGGCGGTCATTCTGCATGGTTAATCATATTCATAGTTAAGGGAATAATGCTGCATGGTGTCGCCATGGTAAAGTGTTAAGCAAAGATCAGCGAGCAGAATGAAGGCGTTAAATTCACTGGTGGTTTTACTGATCAAATCAATATCTGCTAATCTTGACATTGCCCGCTTAACATTTTTAAGCGTTATATTGGTGAGAGCATGTTGATACAAAGGTTTTCGTTTATCCCAAATGCGATACTCTTTATATAAATCAGCTAGGGGCATCCCTTGAGCTAGTTTATCTAACATAGTATACAGCTGATTGATCTCTTTATGAAAAACCCATACTAACTGCCCTGCAGCAGTTCCTTCTTGCTGCATTTGATCTAACATAGCGATACATTTTTTACAGTTACCTTGCAAAAGCGCATCTATAATTTGAAAAGGGTTGAATCTGGCTTGATTGATAACTAAATGCTCAGCATCACTCAAATTAATTTGCTGGTTTGGGCTAAAGAGTAAGCAAAGCTTTTGTAACTCTTGCGCTAGGGCAGGCAAATTACCTTCAAACAATTCAATTAATAATGAAGATAATTCAGCAGACAAATTCAACTGTAGACTTCTGGCTTGATTTTGTAACCAACGAGGTAGCGCTTTAACATCAACATCATATAAAGGTAAGTAACAACCTAGTTGTGTTAAGGTTTTAAACCACTTTCTATTTGCACTAGGTCCATCCAGTTTAGGACCATGAAAGATAAAAATCACGTCCTGCAGTGCTGCGTTTTTTGCTATTATTTCGCTCAGCGCTAACAATGTCTTATTGCCTGCTTCGCCAATTTTAATGGTGGTAAATTCAACTTCAATAATACGCTGACTAGCAAATAAGCTCATTGATTGGTATTCATCTATTAGCTGCTGCCAGTCAAATTTATTATCAGTGTTAAAACGAATTACTTCACTAAAACCTTGTTGCTGAGCATGCGCCTTTATCACAGCTAAACTATCATTTTTCTGCCAAGGCTCGTCACCAAAAACCAACCACACCGGCTTGAAACCTTGATGTAATGATTGTGGTAATTGATTATGATAAATTTTCATTTATGCCTTTACTTTATTTGGCGCAACTATCGTTGAACTCTAGCCATATCACGCAAGATTTTATCTGCAGCAGACTTTCGCATTTCACTTAACAGCAAAGATAGTTCACGAGACTTTGCTAACGCTGAGTTAGGATCGTCTTGATAATCTCTATTTAACTCGAAGCGGAAATCTTGTGGCTCTATAAGTTGTTCACCCTCTTTAGCGCTAAAACGTAGCTGATAATGAACTGCATAAATAAGTTCATACTCCGCGACTTGTCCGTTTTGAAATACCGACAAGGTACGCCTGTCGAGTTTATCAGACATAATACGGAGCTCAGGGGCATCCACGTTTTTTTGTTTTAGTACTTTTACTTGATTGTGCGTTAAATGCCGCTTTACTAGACGCGTTAACTCACCATGAACATCGCTTGAACTAACGTACAGTGTTTGCAATTCATCGCTTAGTAAATATTCACCTCTAAGCTGGAAGCCACAAGCACTAAGCATTATTGATAATATTGCCACTGAGCATGCTTGTTTAACAGGTAGGAGAATGTTTTTCCCCAAGTTTTTTCGGTTAAAACCGCTCCTACTCTTCATGTTAATTGGCCACAATATTTAATAATTTTCCGGGTATGTATATTACCTTGCGAACAGTTTTCCCTTCGGTAAATTTAACAACACCACTCTCCGTTAAACCTATCTGTTCCACCACCTCTTTGCTGGCGTCAGCTGCCACAGTGATTTTTGCACGTAACTTGCCGTTAACTTGCACAATAATAAGTTTCTCATCTTCAACTAAGGCACTTTCATCAACCATTGGCCATTGCGCATTTTCAACCGCTTCTTTGCTCGAGCCTATCTGATTCCACAAATAGTGACACATATGCGGCGTAATTGGCGTAAGCATTAATACCAAGGCACGTAATGACTCAAGCATTACCGCTTGGTCTTCAGTGGTGGTCATTGGGGCTTTACTTAAATGGTTCATCAATTCCATAATGGCCGCAATAGCGGTATTAAAAGTATTACGGCGTCCAATATCATCAGTGACTTTATTTATGGTTTTATGTAACTCTCGGCGTAGTTTTTTCTGTGCTGAATTTAATGATAAGTCTTTCGAATCAGCTATTTCTCCATCAACAGCTTCATTAAAATCATGCACTATTTTATACACTCGTTTAACAAAACGATATGCACCTTCAACCCCAGCGTCAGACCATTCTAAGGTTTGTTCAGGTGGTGAAGTAAACATGATAAATAAACGTACGGTATCGGCACCATATTTATTGATGACTTCTTGAGGGTCGATACCATTATTTTTTGACTTTGACATTTTACTCATGCCGGCAGAAATAACAGCTTCGCCATCGGTTTTGCTAATTGCTGAAGTGACTTGACCTTTCTCATCGCGTTCAACATTGACATCGCTTGGCGCTATCCATTCTTGGGCGCCGTTATCTGCTTCTCTATAATAGGTGTCAGCTAATACCATGCCCTGGCAAAGTAATTTTTTGTAAGGTTCATCACATTCTACTAAGCCAACGTCGCGTAGTAATTTATGGAAAAAGCGTGAATAAAGTAAATGCAAAATAGCGTGTTCAATACCACCAATGTACTGATCTACGGGCAGCCAATAGTTGGCTTTAGCAGGATCTAACATTTGGCTATCATCGTTTGGTGAACAATAACGAGCGTAGTACCATGAAGACTCCATAAAAGTATCAAAGGTATCTGTCTCTCGTAAGGCTTCTTCGCCGTTAAAGGTTGTTTTCGCCCATTGTGGATCATCTTTAATAGGAGAAGTTACACCATTCATCACCACATCTTCTGGTAATACTACAGGTAATTCGCTCTCTGGTACCGGGACAGACTCACCATTTGGCAAGTTGATCATTGGAATAGGAGTGCCCCAGTAACGTTGACGAGAAACGCCCCAATCACGCAAGCGGAAATTAGTGGTTACTTTGCCTTTGTTTTCACTGATTAATTTATCGCTAATGGCTTTGAAGGCTTGCTCAAAGTCTAAACCGTTAAATTCAGCCGAATTGATTAATGCACCTTTCTCAGTTATGGCAGCAACGTTGATATCATCATCAGCTTGCCCTGCAATCACTTGTGCAATAGTTAAATTATACTTTTTAGCGAATTCATAATCACGTTGGTCATGTCCTGGTACAGACATGACCGCACCTGAACCATAATCCATTAGTACAAAATTTGCAGCCCAAACAGGAACTAATGCTCCGGTAAGTGGGTGAATAGCTTTAAGACCGGTATCAACACCTTTTTTCTCCATAGCAGCCATATCGGCTTCTGTGGTTTGGTTGCCTTTACATTCTTCGATAAAACTTGCTAATTCTACGTTTGCTTTTGCCGCCGTTTTAGCTAATGGATGCTCTGCAGCAAGCGCTACGTATGTCACTCCCATTAAGGTGTCAGGACGAGTGGTGTAGATATCGAAACTTTCTTGATTGCCTTCAATTAAACCGTCAACTTCAAATGTCATCTCAACACCTTGAGAGCGACCAATCCAGTTGCGTTGCATGGTTTTTACTTGCTCAGGCCAGTCAGTAAGCTGGTCTAAATCATCAAGTAGTTCTTGGGCGTAATCAGTGATTTTAATAAACCATTGTGGTATTTCTTTTTTCTCAACAATAGCACCTGAACGCCAACCGCGGCCATCAATAACTTGTTCGTTGGCTAACACTGTTTGGTCCACAGGATCCCAGTTTACCGTGGCGTTTTTCTTATAAACTAAGCCTTTTTCATAGAGCTTAGTGAAAAACCATTGTTCCCAGCGGTAGTAATCTTGTTTACAGGTCGCCAGTTCTCTATCCCAGTCGTAACCAAAACCAAGAGATTTAAGCTGGTTGCGCATATAATCAATATTCTCATAGGTCCATTTGCCCGGCGCACTTTTATTCTTAATCGCTGCATTTTCGGCTGGTAAACCAAAAGCATCCCAACCCATAGGTTGCATTACGTTTTTACCTTGCATGCGTTGGTAACGAGAAATCACATCACCTAAGCTGTAGTTACGTACGTGACCCATATGTAATCGACCACTAGGGTAGGGGAACATTGCTAAGCAATAAAACTTTTCTTTGCTCTCATCTTCAACGGCTTTAAATGTGTTGTTATCAGTCCAAAATTTTTGCACTGTTGCTTCAATTGCTTGGGGATTGTAAATGGCTTCCATTAATGGTTTCTCGAACACTGTATTTTGAAGTTTTTACTTGTCTAATTCAGGCTAATATTTGCTTGAAAGAGAGTAAAAAACAGAAATTAAATTATCGCGATAGAATACCTTATCTGGCTAGTTAACAACAAGCTTAATTGCTAATTTTGTCTATACTATTAAAAAGAACAAAGAGACTGATAAAAGGAAAGTGTGATGGCGAATAAGAAAGAACATCTTATGGAAATTTATCAAGATCTTAGTAAATGGCTTGATGAAATGAAGGAGATACAAAAACCGAGGGTTATCGAGCTAGTTAAGCGTGCTAAATCTTATGCTTTAGCGGCGGAGCACATGTCAGAAGAAAAAGTGGCTCAATTTACCGATAATTTAAAGCATGACTTGCATGATTTTTATCAACAAAATCAATCACAAGCTAAAAACTCGATCTACTTAGGTTTACTTAGTGAAACCTTATGGGAAAATCTTGCACAATTAACGGACAAATCACAAGTGGAGTGGGCTGAATTACTAGAAGACTTTCAACATGATGGCATTTACAAAACCGGTGATGTTATAGGTTTTGGTGAGCTGATTTGCCAGCAATGTGAGGAAAAAACACATATTATGCATTTTACTGAAATAGCGAATTGCCTAAAATGCGGTGGCGATAGTTTTACTCGCTTGCCATTAGATCCATAGTTTTATCCAGTTTTATGGCTACTGGGCTACAAAATTGTTAATATAGATGAATCGCTTTCCCTATTTAAAAAGCAAACTTCTCAAGGACATACATGACCACAACACCTGCTTTGCAATGTAAATTAAATTCATCACAACTCAGCTCTACTCTCTCAGCAGAGCTTTTCTCTCAGCAGCAACACCCCAGTAAAATGGCACAAACCTTCGTTGGTCATGAGCGTGCTAAGGAAGCATTAGATTTTGGATTGTCTATGTCGGCAGTGGGCTTTAATGTTTTTGCTTTAGGGGAGCATGGCACTGGTAGACAGACCTTAACCAAACAATTGTTAACGGCATTAGCAAAAACACAAACGACTCCTGTTGAATGGTGTTATATAAATAATTTTGATGAAAACCATGCCCCATATAAGCTCTATGTTAATCCTGGTGATGGTAAGCAACTATTATCTAGGATGAATAAGTTTATTGATGAATTAATGGATTTATTTCCCGAAATCTTTGATAACCCAGGCTACCAAAGACAAAAATCTGCTATCGATCGAGATTTTAATAAAAAATATGATGAGGCTATAGGTAAAGTTGAAGAGATAGCGTTAAAGAGTAATGTTTCGTTATATGAAGAAAATGGTGAGGTAGGGTTCTCTCCACTCGTTGATGGTAAGCCATTAAATGATAAAGAGTTTGCTGGTATGGATGAGGGTGAGCGAGCTAAATTCTATCAATTACTGGCAGAGTTAGAGGTAGTGCTTGCTGAACAACTACTTGAGTTGCCTTTGTGGAAACGTGAATCATCTAATAAATTACGTCTGTTAAAAAATGATACGGCAGAGCAGGCAATTAAACCTTATTTAAAAGAATTAGAACAAGAGTTCAGTGAAAATAGTGGCGTGCTTAAATATTTAGGTAAAGTCAAAGCTCATATTGTTGATGCATCGTTAGAAATATTGGTAAACGATGAAGATGAGCTACCTAATGATAAAGAACTACGGAAGTTAATGGTTGAGCGTTTCTTGCCGAATTTATTAGTGCAGCGTGACATTAATGATGGTGCTCCTGTTGTCTATGAACAAAACCCCACTTATCAAAACCTGTTTGGCCATGTAGATTTTGCCAGCTTTCAAGGTAGTAGCTACACCAGTTATCGATTAATTCGCCCAGGAGCTTTGCATAAAGCCAATGGTGGTTACTTATTACTTGATGCGGATAAGTTATTAACTCAGCCTTTAGTTTGGTCACGATTGAAGCTGGCATTAAAGACCGGGCAAGTCACTATAGAAAACCCCTATTCAGAGCTGAGTCAACCGGGAGCTTTTAGTTTGCAACCTGAGAAAATACCATTGCAAGTAAAAGTCGTGTTACTGGGCGATGCAGAAATTTATTATACGCTGCAAGACTACGACCAAGAATTTACCGAATTATTTAGAGTACTCGCTGACTTTGATCGTCATTTGGAAAAAAATGATGATAACTTAGTCGCGTTCGGTAACCTAATGCGTCAACGAGCTTTTAAGCACAATTATCCTGAGATTGATGATGCTGCTGTGCTTGAGTTGGTGCGGTATGCTTTCAGGCGCGCTGAACATCAACATAAAATATCGGCAAATATTGTGCAAGTGAATGATCTGTTAGATGAAGCTAACTATTGCTGGCTTAAAAGTGGTAGCAAAGGCACATTAACGGCTGAACATGTTGCAATGGCGTTAGCCGCTAAAAAACGTCGTACTGGCCGTTTAAGTGAAGCATGGCTTGATGAAATTAAAGAGCAACAAGTATTAATTAGCACTACAGGTGCCTATGTAGGTAAAGTTAATGGCCTAACGGTACTCGAAATTGGTGATAGTGTTTTTGGCACACCGGCACGTATTACTGCGACGGTTTATGCTGGCAGTCAGGGCGTGACTGATATTGAGCGTGAAGTTGACTTAGGCAAATCAATTCATTCTAAAGGGGTATTGCTATTAACGGGTTATTTGGGTCATAAATATGGCCAAGATTTTCCTGTGGCGATATCAGCTAATATTGCTATAGAACAGTCTTATGGCCATATTGACGGAGATAGCGCCTCAATGGCTGAACTTTGTGCGCTGATTTCTGCAGTTACCTTATTACCGATAGATCAAAGTATCGCAATTACCGGTTCCATTAATCAACATGGTGAAGTGCAGTCTATTGGTGGTGTCAATGAAAAAATAGAAGGCTTTTTTCAACTTTGTAAAGATAAAGGTTTAACCAGCAAGCAGGGCGTTATTATTCCCAAAACTAATGTCGTTAATTTAATGCTTGATAGCGAGGTTATTGCGGCAGTTGAGCGTAATGAATTCGCGATTTATGCGGTAGAAACGATTGACCAAGCATTAGAACTATTAATGGAGACTTCTGCAGGAATTATGAATAGTACAGGAAGGTACCCTAGAAAATCGATTCACAGTTTGGCTTTAGACAAACTATCACATTTTGCTGATTTACTTGAAGGTGGTGAGGAGTAGTCAAAGTTAAGCGGGTATCTAGCTTGTGATTAGATAAAACTCCTCCTTGTTGGCACAAAATCTGTCTAAAATGTATTTTGTGCTATTACTTCATAGTACTCCTGCACCTGTTATTTGTATATCTTCCTAGTATTGTGTGCTTAACTAGAAAGTACCTAAATTCATCGCTGTGAACAATACAACCTAATTCGAACGTACTTTTAGATTTAGTTTGCTGCATTAAATTGAAGATAGTTACAAACTAGCTTTGAGGGGAAAAGTGTGAATAGAGCCGGTACTTTTATAGCAACTGACGGCACGACTTATATCGATAAGAAACGATATTTTTGGTGGTTCTCCCTTGTGCTTCCTTGCGCTGCAGTAGCTGGCCCTTTACTTTATTTAGTATTCAACCATGAATTTTATCTTTGGTTGTTTTTTATATTAGTCTATAGCATCTTTCCAATTATCGATTACCTCATGGGGGAAGATAGCAGTAATCCACCTGAATCAGTCATTAAGCTTTTAGAAGCAGATGCTTTTTATCCTATGATTACTCGATTAAATGTTCCTGTTGTTATTGCTTCCTTTATCTTCTGTGCTTGGTTCGTTGCTAATTATCAACTGAGTATATTTGGATATTTAGCGGTTGCTTTACTGGCCGGAAGTATTGGCGGGCATGGTTTAAACATAGGTCATGAATTAGGCCATAAAAGAAATAAGATAGATATATGGTTGGCTAAAATCGTATTAGCACCAGCGGCTTACGGTCACTTTTTTATAGAGCACAACCGTGGTCATCATAAGCATGTTGCTACCCCAGAAGACCCAGCCTCAGCGAAAATGGGGGAAAGCATATATCGCTTCGCCTTAAGAGAGTTGCCTGGCGCAATATTACGGGCTAATAGTATAGAAATACTACGCTTGAAAAAAGCAGGTAAGTCTCCTTGGTCATTGGAGAATGAGTTTCTACAAGCAATGTTAATGACCTTAGGGCTATTTTTAGCTTTATTTTTATGGTTAGGCGTCGCTGTTTTAGGGTATTTATTTATCTGTGCCTTCTGGTCAATGTGGCAACTTACTTCAGCCAATTATATTGAGCATTATGGGCTGTTACGACAAAAGCTGGCCAGCGGTCGTTATGAACGCCCCCAACCACATCATAGCTGGAACAGTAACCATATTTTTTCAAACTGGGCTCTATTCCATTTACAACGTCATTCAGATCATCATGCTAATGCGACGCGTAGCTATCAATCGTTGCGCCATTTTAATGGGCTGCCAACCTTACCAAGTGGTTATTTTGGTATGTATGTAGTCGCTTACCTTCCTTGGTTATGGTTTAAAGTCATGGATAAACGTTTGTTGAAAGTAACCGATGGTGAGCTTGCTAAAATTAATATACTGCCTCAAAAGCGAGAAAAGTTAATTACAAAATATCAGTTGTGTTAAAAAACATGCAAAAAGCGTCATTGACTCTTAAATGATTAAAGCTAATAAAATAGGTAGCCATTTTAGGCTATTACTCTCACTATAATGTGACACGCTCTCGCTTAGTTGGATAAGGTGAATTTTAAAACACGAAGTCCTAATTGTTCTGATAGATGTTGTAGTTGCTCGCCGGATGCTGAGATGGTTAATGAAAGTTGAGAAGTATTCCTTGCCACTTCAGCAATTGATAATAAACTTTGATTTACCTCTTCTACAACTCCAGATTGTTGTTGCGCTGCGGTAGCAATTTGCCGATTCATACTATTAACAGCTTCACTAGAGTTTTTTATTTCACTTAACGCGAGTTCGACATTATTAGTATTTTCAACACTCGCTTCAGCTTGGATTTTACCTAAATGCATGGCAGTAACGGCCTCTGTAGCGAGTGATTGAAGTCGATTTACAATATTTTCTATTTCTAATGTCGACTCTGCAGATCGTTGAGCAAGTGTTCTTACTTCATCTGCCACAACAGCAAAACCACGTCCCTGTTCTCCAGCTCTAGCAGCTTCAATAGCTGCGTTAAGGGCAAGTAGGTTGGTTTGGTCGGCAATGCTTCGAATATCATTGAGCATCGCCTCAATATTATTACTCTCTTTACTTAAATCTTGAATAATAGCGCCAGAGTTTTCAATATCAGTGACCAGTTCAGCAAAGCTTTTCCTATTTTCGGTCACTAACTGATGGCCATTAGATGAGCCTAATTCGACAGAAGAAGATGCCATAGCTGCTTCAGACGCATTAAAAGCAACCTCAGCAACAGAGTCACTCACTTGAGTCATGGCAGATACTACTAACTCGCTCTCGCTTAATTGCCGATTAACTCCTGCTGTTGCATGTTCGCTTGACTCTTTTAAGTCTCGGGATGCTTGTGCTAGCTCTAAAGATGAATTCTTCACTTCTTTCATTAAAGCATCATACTCAGCCATCATGTTATTATAAATTTTTGCCATGGTGCTTATTTCATCTTTTCCTGAGATCTGAGATCGTAAAGTTAAATCTTTTGAATTTGCTGCCAAAGCCATGAGTTGTGACAAGTTTGTAATACGCTTTGAAATACCATTAGCAATAAAAATTAATGCCAACATGATGATTAGCATTAGAAAAATCCCGACAATGATGTCATGTAATTTCTTTTTTTCCATATGTTGTTCGATATTTTCAATAGCAAATTCACTAAACGACTTTAACAGTGTTTCACTTTGATGAATGCTATTTCTCATTTCACCAAGTACACCTAAGTTGCTGCTTAAGCCAAATTTTTGTTCTGCTTGTACTAATTGGATAAACTGTAGTTGATAACCACTGAGGGCAGCACCTGCTTTTTGTTTAAAATTATTGGTAGCCGTACTACTGTCTAATTTATTTCTAAACACGTCTATTTGTTTATTAAATTTATCAACATACTTTAAGTCGCGCCTTAACATAAAGTCTTTTTCGTGTCTGCGCATCATTAATATAGTACGCATCAGGCTATGGATTTCTAAAGTTGAACTCGAATCATTTTCGCGTTCAATGAGTAAGTTTTCGATTATATGTACTTCACTTCTTAATGAGCCATATAGTCCATCATTAGAGTGAAGGCCAATGATTCTCTGTTGTTTAACCAACAGAGAGAATTTATCTCGATAACTAAGCAGTACCTGTCTTAATGCTTCAATGCGCTGATTAGAAATACCAACGGATGATAACTCTTGCTCGACTTGCTTGATGGTATGCTCAGTTTTGGAAAAGCTTTGCTCAAACTTAGTGATATATTTGGTATCTTTGCGGGCGATAAAGTCTTTTTCATGGCGACGTAACATTAACATTTCAGCTTCTAGCTGTACGGTATGTCTAGAAATATTGGTAAATTTTATTAATGTTTCAGTGGCAAAATAGTTGTTAGTGAGAAGTACGGTAAAGCCTATTGCGGCTATAACGGCTAATAAACTTAACTTCCATTTAATAGTCAAACGTTCCATTGTTTTTCCTTTAATAAACTACATTTATGACAGGGATATTTCCGCTATATTTCAATGGTACGACAGTTTTGTTACAGTTTTATTACACGTAACTTTCTATAAATAAAGGCATAAAATAAAACATGACTACTACAAGTACTTTATGAAAAAGATGAATTATGAGTAAGTCAATCATTTTGCCTATTTGGTAAAATGGACAGTTTGGCCATATTTCGCCTTTACCTTTGTGCTTATAATTTTCTCAACTTCAAAAAAGACACGTAAGTATTGCTCAAATGATAAAAGCTTTTAGCCAAATGGTGTTGTCAATTTCTTTTCTAGCGGTAAGCTTTATTGCTGATGCGACATTAATAACAAATGGTGGGTTCGAACAATTAAGATTTGAAGATGATTCAAGGTCTTCCGGCATCGTGTTTAATACTAACCTAGCCGCTTATGAAAGAAAAAGGCGTGCATGGGATGTTTTCTACACCTTACCTGGCTGGGTAACCTCTTATGGTAATGGTATCGAATTACAAAAAAATGTTGTGACACGCTCACAAGAAGGTAAGCATCATGTTGAATTGGACTCTCACCCTCGTGGTGCCTCGAATACGGTGATGTCGCAAACTATTGATTCACTAATTCTTGGCAATGATTATTTGTTGGAATTCTATTATAAGCCGAGAACTTATCGTTTTAATGACAACGGTATTAATGTTTTTTGGCAAGACTCAGCTTTAGATTTTGAAGTGGACATGCAAGCGAGTTTTATTGCTGATGGTACACGTCGTACAATACCTGACTGGATAAAACAATCGGTAGTCTTAACGGCTCAATCAGAGTCGATGAGTTTAAGTTTCGGCTCTTTCGGTAGACAAAACACCTTAGGTGGTTTAATCGATAATGTCTCTTTAACACAAGTCACGAGCGTACCTGAGCCTTCAACCATGATATTATTTATGCTTAGTTTTGGTTTTTTTGTGCTACGCCCACGTAAGCAATTGGAACTATAGTTTTAACCTTTTAATGATTTCTTGAAGATAAAGCCCCCACTATTTACATTTATTTTCAAGAAATCAGCTCATTCCTTCAATCAGTTAGCGAAATAAGAGTGTTTTTATTTCATCAAAATTGTCTATTTTAAGTAATAGTGCCTTTTGCTCCAATTCGCTGCAGTCTTGTTCTTCTCTCGCTGAAACATACAAGCAAGACAGCATAAACAGCAGTAGTTCTTCTTCCTCATTTCCTTTCGACTTGCCTTGGCTAACTCTATTTATCTGCGTTAACTTCTTAATTACTTCAGCATCTATATGCCATAAAGATAACATTAGCGCAGAAGCTGAAAAAATACTGATACCCATTGATTCTTGAATATGCAAATTAAGTAAGCGTAAATCACTAATGCCTTGTAACGAGTAAAGCATTAATTCATGTTTACCTGACTGTTTGTGGCTTAATAAAAAGATGCCCAGTAAGGCGAATACTAATACCTGCTCAGTTAACGCAACATCTTTTGTCAGTGCCTTTAAGGTTGATCTACGCATAAGATTAAATAGTTTAGGCGCAAGTAAAAAAGCCTGGGTGTACTGCCGAATGATTATTTGACTCACTTGATTTTGCAGTGCATCCGTTACAGCGTAGGATATTGCTAAATTAATAGCTGTGGTTAATCCTAAATTTCTGCTTATTGCATCTCTTACATTCTTAGGTGTTTTACCATAAATAGCTTTATTGGCTAAACCCATAATACGGCCGACAAGAATAGGGTCTTTATCTATAATTGAAACAACACGTGCAATGTTTAGGCTCTCATGTTCCTTTTCACGCAGTAATTGCTGGCAACTATCTGGCATTGGCGGCAATTTCTGAGCTATGCTGATGACATTCTGTCGGCTACTTTTATCATTACCTATCAAAGATAATTCTCGAAATTGAGCAGGGGATATACCAAATTTTTTACGAAATGCTCTCTCAAATGTTGCTCTTTCAGAGTAGCCTAGCTTTATTGCTAAATGATCAATTTTAACTGATTTTGTTAGTAATGCCTGAATGCATAATTCATTTAAGAACTTACTTTGTATGAGTTTATAAGAGCTTTCTTCTTGAGCAAGTTTACGCCTAAAAGAGGTCATACTCATTGCTAGCGCTGAAGCACATTGCTCTATAGTCAAACTCGATGGCGAATCATTGTTAATCAATAGTTTATTAACCGTTTCAGTTAACTTTATTGGTTGTTGAGGCTTGTTCATTTCAAAGCAAAGTGAATAGGGAAAAGTATAGGGATAATTATTTCAAAAACTGGGCGATTTTGCGAGTAAATAATTCAGTTTGCGACACTAAAGAAAGTGCCGCAAACTTATTTTAAACCAACGTGTTCGTTAGTGAATTAAATGGGTTTACCATTAAAAGATAGAACGGAAAGAAGAACGTTTTCGTCTTGATGAACGCCTATTTCTCATGCGACTATGTAGTTCTCTTCGTTTTGAAGCCAACCACTCGTCACGTGTGATCGTACTATCGCCTGAACGTCCTTCTTCTCTTTCTCTATAGGCGCAAAATTCGCCAAATGCTTCAATATCTGGTTGTAACTCTTCGGCAACAAGTTCAATCATAATAGCATCATCTAAAAAGCCTAATACAGGGATATCATCGGGCACTAAATCCTCAGGGTCACTAAAGTAAGCTAAAGCATTGATAACGTCACTACGCTCTTGTTCCGGAATTTGCCACTCATCATCTTCAATCATAGCAACCAGTGTTTGCAGTTTCTCTAAACGCAATCTAACAAACTCTGGTACATCTTGTTTTACTTCAAGACTCAACTCTTTTGCATTAGTTAAAATTTCTTGCTCTGACAATTTTTTTGCACCAGATTGAGCTTGTCTCATCACTGCACGAAAATGCTCAAGATCTGATTCTTTTAATTCAAAGGTCACTTCAAATGCCATTATAATTCTCCTGTAATTGGCTTCTCTAAAAGTACTTATCCTTAAATCTACCAGATAAGCACAATAACGCCACAATTTTTCTGCAGATAAATTGTGGCGTTAAATCATCTATAACTGCAATCGAGAATAATGAGTGTGTGTTTTTTTGCTATCGATTAGCCTAGACACCTTGAACTGTCTGCTTTCATATTGAATTTCAACAAAAAGTTTCATTTTTTATATTTTCTACTATGCTTATTTTGTAAGCAGTAAAAAAATTTTGGCAAGTCACTAGCTTGTCGCCATAGTGCTTAATAGCAAACTAATAAAAATAATATTTTCCAGTTGTTTATAAATAATAATAATAAACATAGGAATTGGGGGCGTAGTGGAATTAATTAGTCAAATTCATGAAATTTGGCCAATAGCGGCATATTTTATCATTTTAGTCGTTATGCTAGTTTTCATGATGATCTTGTCTCATTTCTTGGGACCTAAAACCAAATCTCGTGCTAAAAATACACCTTATGAATCAGGTGTGATTTCTGTTGATAACAATAAAACCCGCTTTGGCAATCATTTTTTCCTATACGCAATATTTTTCGTTATTTTCGACTTAGAAACCATTTTTCTATTCGCTTGGGTGATTGCTTTTGATGAAGTCGGTTGGTTTGGTTTTGTTGAAGCGACTATTTTTATTGTTGTTTTGTTAGCTGCTCTTATCTATCTCGTTCGTATTGGTGCTCTTGAACTTAAACATCGCCATCAGCCAGTGCGTGTACAGCGTTTACATTATGAACAAAAGGAGCGTTTTTAATGGAATGGTCATTAACAAAAGCTAAACTTGATGAACAAATGAGCCAAGCTAGCTCTGTTGCTGAAGAAGAGTTACAGCGCAGTGTGTTTATGGCAAAGCTGGACGACATGGTTAATTGGGGCCGTAAAAACTCTATTTGGCCATTTAACTTTGGTTTAAGTTGCTGTTACGTTGAAATGGCAACCAGCTTTACTTCTCGTCATGATATTGCCCGCTTTGGTGCTGAAGTAATCCGTGCAACCCCAAGACAAGCAGACTTGATGGTGATCTCCGGTACTTGCTTTAGAAAAATGGCACCTGTCATACAACATTTATATGAGCAGTTACTGGAACCTCGATGGATCATTTCTATGGGGTCATGCGCCAATTCTGGCGGTATGTACGATATATACTCTGTAGTACAGGGGGTAGATAAATTTATCCCTGTTGATGTTTATGTACCTGGTTGCCCACCACGCCCTGAAGCTTTACTGGAAGGGCTACTCTTGCTTCAAAATCAAATTCAACATCAGCCTAGGCCTTTAAGTTGGGTAGTCGGTGAACAATCTGTTTCACAAATAGCTAAACCTTCATTGCGTGACATTAAGCATGAAAGTCGTATTCAGGTGACTAACCTTGATTCGCCTGACTTGTCATAAAGGACTGTGTTATGACGAGTACTATAGAAAATAAAACAATTGATATGTCAGATAGTAAAGACTGGCAACAAGATACAGTGATCAGTTTACTTGATGAGATCAAGGCACTAGTCGCGGATATTGATTTAACACCGGTGAGTGCTATTGAGAATATTGTAGATGATATCCCTAGTTTTTGGCTAAATAAAGACCACCTGTGTAAATTAATGCGTGCATTGAAAGGAGACATTTCAAAGCCTTTTGATATGTGTTTTGATTTGAGTGCTATTGATGAAACACAACGTCAACATAAAGCCAATTATGTTAGTGATTTCACTTTGAGTTATCACTTGCGTTCGCATCAAAGAAATCAAGATATTCGCTTAAAAATTTCCGTTTCATCTCAAGAAAAAAGCATTGATAGCGTTGCTAGTATTTGGCCAAACGCCAATTGGTATGAGCGTGAAGTTTGGGATATGTTTGGCATTAACTTTATCGGCCACCCTTATCTGTGCCGAATTTTAATGCCGAATACTTGGCAAGGGCATCCGTTATTAAAAACACATCCTGCACGTGCAACTGAAATGGCACCATTTGTATTACCTCCAGACGTGCAAGATAAAGAACAACAAGCTTTGAAATTTAACCCCGAAGCATGGGGAATGAAACGTCAAAGCGGTGTAAACGGGCAAGATAACGACTTTATGTTTTTGAACCTTGGCCCTAATCACCCTAGTGTTCATGGTGCTTTTCGGATTGTACTTCAAATGGATGGAGAAGAAATAGTCGATTGTGTTCCTGATATTGGCTATCACCATCGCGGCGCTGAAAAAATGGGAGAACGGCAATCTTGGCATAGTTATATCCCGTATACCGACCGTATTGACTACCTGGGTGGTGTCATGAACAACTTCCCCTATGTCATGGCGGTAGAAAAATTAGCTGGAATAACAGTTCCTGACAGAGCGAAAGTTATTCGCATCATGACTGCGGAAATGTTCCGCATACTGTCGCACTTATTATTCTATGGCACTTTTGCTCAAGATATTGGTGCACTTTCACCAATTTTTTACATGTTCATTGACCGTGAAAAGCTGTTTGGCATTATTGAAGCTTTCACCGGCGCACGCATGCATCCTAGTTGGTTCCGCATAGGTGGTGTTGCTCAAGATTTACCACAAGGCTGGGATAAACTTGTTAGAGACTATGTAAATTACCTACCTAAGCGCTTAGATGAATATGAAAAAATGGTTATGCAGAACGCTTTGTTGAAAAAACGTACTGTCGACGTGGGAGCTTACTCAAGCAAAGAAGCACTAGAATGGGGAGTCACGGGTCCAGGCCTACGTGCAACGGGCTATTCATGGGATTTACGTAAACAACGCCCTTATGCTGGTTACGACCAATTTGATTTTGAAGTCCCCCTTGGACACAAAGGCGATTGTTATGATCGCTGTCGAGTACGGGTTGAAGAAATGCGCCAAAGCATTCGTATTATAGAACAATGTCTAAATAATATGCCAGAGGGACCTTATAAAGCAGAGCACCCACAAACAACACCGCCTGATAAATCACGCACTATGCAAGATATAGACACGTTAATCCCTCATTTTGTCAACGTGACTTGGGGACCTGTGATCCCCGTTGGAGAAGTATCAATGTTTGTTGAGGCGACAAAAGGCATTATGGGCTACCACCTAATCAGTGACGGTAACACCATGAGTTATCGCACTAGAATTCGCACACCAAGTTTTGCTCACTTACAGATGTTACCGTTAATTAGTAAAGGGCAAATGGTGGCTGATTTAATTGCGACTTTAGGCAGTATTGATTATGTCATGGCCGATGTGGATCGATAAAAAAGAAAGGCACTTATGCAAAATAATAATAACGACATAAATTTGGCGCAGCAAATACCCAGTATCACCATAGAAGATGAAGAATTTGATTATCGTAGCTATCTTAATGCAGCGGAACTTTCTGCTATTGAACATGAGGTTGCTATTCTGGAAACTCGGGAAGCTGCAGGAATTGAAGCGCTAAAAGTTGTGCAGCAACACCGAGGCTGGATAAGTGATGATAGTCTTGTTGCTATTGCTCAATGTTTAGGAATTTCCAGTGCGCAATTGGAGGGTGTAGCAACTTTTTATAACCTGATCTACCGCCAAAAAGTGGGGCATTATGTTATTCACCTATGTGATAGCATCAGTTGTCATTTAACCGGCTATGATGAAATCCTCATTGCTATTAAACACCACTTAGGTATTGAATATGGGCAAACTACGGCTGACGGTCAGTTCACCTTATTATCTAACCCTTGTTTAGGAAGTTGTGATAAATCACCAGCAATGATGATTAATGGCATACATTATCAAAACCTTACTGAACAATCGGTGGTCGCGATTCTAAATGGTTTGAACTTAAACCTAGGAGAGAGTCATGACTGATAGTGCTTCAATCGAAAATTCGTGGCTTGAGCAAGCACTAACTAAGGCTTTAACCAAACCATTGAGCCATTTAGTAAACCTAGAACAACCACTTGATTTCAACGGTTACTTTAAAGCCGGTGGTTATGTGGGAGCGACTATTGCATTGAAAGAAAACTCACCTAAAGAGGTGCTAAATATTATCAGTGATGCTGGTTTAAAAGGCCGCGGCGGTGCTGGCTTTCCAACAGGAATGAAATGGAGTTGCGTACCTGCTCTGCAAGACTCGAGCAAAGTAAAAGAACATAGTTACCTGATTTGTAATGGTGATGAAATGGAGCCGGGTACTTTTAAAGACAGATACCTGCTTGAAGGTGTGCCACATCAACTTATTGAAGCAATGATCATTGCTAGCTATACCATTAATGCCAATAAAGCTTATATTTTCTTACGAGGAGAATACTACCTTGCAGCTAAACGGCTACAACAAGCTATAGATGAAGCTTATGAAAATAATTGGTTGGGAGAGAATATTCAAGGCACGGGTTTTCACTTAGATTTGTATCTTCACACCAGTGCTGGTCGTTATATTTGCGGAGAAGAAACGGCACTAATAAATGCTTTAGAAGGAAAGCGAGCCACACCCAGAGCTAAACCGCCATTCCCTCAAGTTAGTGGCCTATTCGGTAAACCTACCGTTGTTAATAACGTCGAAACGCTATGTAATTTACCGCACATTCTAAAACATGGTAGCCAATGGTTTAAAGACTTATCACCTAATAGCGACCCTGGCACCAAATTGTACGCTGCTTGCGGTCAGGTAAACAATCCAGGTGTTTGGGAATTACCTATGGGAGTCACCATTCGAACATTGTTATATGAACATGCTGGTGGCATGAAAGATGGTGTTAACCTTAAAGGTTTATTGCCTGGCGGCGCCTCTACTGATTTTTTAATCGAACAACACCTTGATACGCCTATGGATTTTGATTCTATTAGTAAAGCCGGTAGTCGTTTAGGAACAGGTGGCTTAATTGTTTTAGGTGATCAGCATTGCCCTGTGGCCATGGTGTTAAATTTATTACAATTTTTTGCTCAGGAGTCTTGTGGTTGGTGCACCCCATGTCGCGATGGTACCCCTTGGGTAGTTGAGATATTAACTCGCCTTGAACAGGGGCAAGCTTGTAGTGAAGACTTAGTACAGTTAGATGAATTGTGTGATTTTATGTGGTTAGGAAAAACGCATTGCGCACTGGCACCGGGAGCGGTAGAGCCACTAAAAAGTGCCATGCGTTATTTTAAAGAAGACTTTGAGCAGCATATAGAGCAAGGATGTTGTCCTTATAAAAGTAATAATGTGCAGCATGAGGGAACGCATAATGGCAAATGATGAAAGCAATAACAAAGTTACTATTTTTATTGATGATGTACCATTTAAAGTGTCTGCTGACAACAATTTACTCGCTGGCGTATTATCCAATAAATTGAACTTGCCTTACTTTTGTTGGCATCCTTCCATGGGCTCAGTTGGCGCTTGTAGGCAATGTGCTGTTACTCAATATATGGATGAGCATGATACTCGTGGCCGAACAGTGATGTCTTGCATGACCCCTGTAACTGACGGTATGCGCATTGGCTTAAACGATGGTTCATCAACAAAGTTCCGCGAGCAAGTCATTGCAGCAATGATGACTAATCATCCACATGATTGCCCTGTTTGTGCTGAAGGAGGAGAGTGTCACCTGCAAGATATGACCGTTATGACAGGGCATAGTAGTCGGCAATATCGAGGTGAAAAGCGTACCTTTACTAACCAATATTTAGGTGAGTTAGTCGGTCATGAAATGAATCGATGTATTACTTGTTATCGCTGTGTGCGTTTTTATAAAGACTATGCAGGCGGTAAAGACTTTGATGTCTTTGGTTCTCGCAATCAAGTCTATTTTGGTAGGCAAAAAGATGGTGTTTTAGAAAGCCAGTTTAGCGGTAATTTAGTGGAAGTATGTCCTACGGGAGTATTCACGAATAAACTTTTCTCAGCCCACTATTCCCGTAAATGGGACCTACAATCAGCTCCCTCAGTATGTGCTCATTGCTCCGTAGGTTGCAATACCAGTATTGGTGAGCGTTATGGTTCAGTACGGCGCGTAATGAATCGTTATAATCATGATCTTAATGGCTATTTTTTATGTGATCGCGGTAGGTTTGGCATTGGTTTTGTTAATTCAAGTGATCGGATTAACACTGTCTCTGGCATCAATTGCAAAGCCGGAGAGCCATTGCAAGGTACTTTTAATGAAAAGAGCTTTGCTAAAGTTATGGCCTTACACCACAGTGAAAATTTTATAGGCATTGGCTCTGCTCGAGCATCCTTTGAAGCGAATAGACTATTAAAATATCTGGTAGGAAAAGAGAATTTCTCATTAGGTTACACTAATTTAGAGATGCAATTGTCATTAAGGCACAAGCAGTTGTTGGCTCAATATCCTCAGCAAAGCCTAGCCGGTATTGAAAATAGAGTGCAACATGGTAATGGTAACAAAGAGCATGACTTAGTGTTAATAATTGGTGAAGTTATTGAACAAACAGCACCTCGCTTAGCATTAACTATTAAGCAAGTGCTTAGAAATGCAGCCCTAGATAAAGCTGAAAGTATCGGGGTAAAGCACTGGCAAGATTCAGCAGTAAGAACCTATGCTGGAAATGCCAGTACACCGCTATTTTCATTACAAGCACAGCCCAGTGAGTTTGATCAAGGTGCTAATGGTGCACTTGTCTTGTCACCAGATAAAATCATTGCTTGTGTGAATCAATTAACAAGCATGCTTAAAGATGATTTTTCTTTAAAGGATATTGTAGTGACACTGCATGAGTCAACGGCTTCTACGACTAAGGTACCAGTCGAAAAGACTCAGCTTGACATTGATGATCATGGCGTTTGTGAAAAGGATAGTGTAGAGCAAGCCAACACTAACCATCAAGATAAGTGCTTGCTTTTGCTTGCGCGTTCGCTTTCACAAGCGAAGATGCCATTAATTGTTACTGGTTTAACATTAAAATCACCAGCGCTATTAGTGGCAATTGATGAGCTTATGGCTTGTTTATCACAAAAGTCCCATGGTGTTTCTCCTGAATTAACGGTTGTTGCGCCAGAGTGTAATAGTGTCGGTAATCTTCATTTTTTCAGCGAACAAGCCTTGTCTATTGAACAGGTTATTAACCGTTGTAAAACCGATAAGGAAGTACCAACAAGTTTAATTATTCTTGAGCAAGATTTAGCGCAACTGAGCAAGGGCCAAAAAAATCAACTCCGCCAACATTGCGAAACTATGATAGTACTAGAGCATACAAAAAGTGAACTGACAGAGCTTGCGGATTTAGTTTTACCCGTTGCCACTGTGAGTGAGAGTAATGGGCATTTTGTGAATTTTCAGGGACGTTTACAACCTTTCGTCTCTGCCCATAAAACCGTGAAGCCCATTATGGAAAACTGGTATTGGCTTGGTTTATTGGCTAAGCATCTTTGCGGCCATGATGAAGTTAGCTTCGAAAACTTAGTTCAACTACAATCATTTTTTGCAAAGCATGGTGAACCTTGGGCGTTACAAGTGCTGGCTAGTCAACAAAATAGCCAAAAAAGTAAAAATAGCGTTGCAAGACAAACCCATCGTGCCAGTGGTCGTACTGCGCTTATGGCAAATCAATCAGTCCATGAAAGTAAAACATACCGAGAAAACTACAATAATCAAGATGGTTTTAATTATTCTATGGAGGGGGAGGAGGCGAGTTCTAGCAATCATATGCCCTATATCTGGTCGCCTGCTTGGAATTCTAATCAAGCCATTTTTCAACATCAACAAGAGGTGGGTGGTGAATTAGTTAATTCTACGAGAGAAAATATACTGAATCTCACCCTTTCAGTGTATTTTGATGAATCACCACAACTCAGTGTCAGTGAAAAACTCAACAGTTTATGGCCTGTCATTATGGAACAAACTTTAGATAGCTTGACCCTAATTCAAAATATCCCTTGGTTTTTAGCTGAACAACAAACTCGCCGTGTACCCGAGTTTATTTTGATGTTCAGTGGCAATAAGGTTTGGCTTTCAACAGCGTTTGCACAACAACATGATATTCAATCGATGGATGTCATAAAGCTAAATGTTTCGGGAGAAGAGTTCTTTGCCACGGTGAAAATCAGTGAAAAACAACAAGATAATATCGTCTTGGTTAGTTTATATGAGCTGCCACTGACAACAAATAATCTTACTATTGAAAAAAACAGCATTTCAAAAGCCACTCTTGATGAAGTCGAAAACTTTATAGAGTTGGAAACGGCTAGAAAAAATGCCGCTCAAAAAGAAAAAGTATCAGTGCTAGCACGGTTGAAAAAACAAGATCAGCACATCCCTATTACTTTCTATCAAAATATGGGAGAGCATAATGGTTGAAACATTATTTAAACTCCTAGAAATGACCGTTATCATTGGCTTGCTTATTCCCATTGCTGCCATGTTGGTATGGGTAGAGAGGCGAATGATAGGCATTTGGCAAGATAGGCTGGGTCCTAATCGTGTTGGACCTTTTGGGATTTTGCAGTCTTTTGCCGACCTACTAAAAATTCTTGGAAAAGAGGATTGGATTCCGCCTTTTAGTGAACGTTTGGTTTTTACGCTTGCACCCGTTATTGGCGCTGTTTGTGTATTAATGAGCTTTGCCGTTATTCCTTTCTCGCCCACGATAGGCGTATCTGATCTCAACATTGGCTTATTATTTTTTCTTGCTATGGCTTCTCTAGCTGTTTATAGCGTAGTTTTGGCAGGCTGGGCATCTAATTCAAAATATGCTTTGTTAGGTGGGATGCGAGCGGCGGCACAAACGGTTAGTTATGAAGTTTTCATGGGGCTTTCTGTCATGGGAGTGGTACTGCTTTCAGGTAGCTTTAATTTGCGAGAAATAGTGCTAGCTCAAGAAAATGGTTGGTTCATTCAAAGTCAGTTTTTGGGCTTTGTGATTTTCTTAATTGCCGGTATTGCGGAGAGCCACCGGTTACCTTTTGATTTACCTGAGGCTGAAACTGAATTAACAGCAGGTTTTCATACCGAATATTCAGGTCTAAAGTTTGCACTGTTTTTTCTAGGAGAATATCTGGGGGTAACCCTCATTTCAGCCATGTCGGTAGTGTTGTTTTTTGGAGGCTGGATGATGCCAGAGCCTCTTGATTCATGGTTACCACCGTTAATGTGGTTTATTTTTAAGATACTTTTCTTTGTACTATTTTTCATTTTGCTTCGCACTTCTCTTCCTCGACCTCGGTTTGATCAGTTACTCAGTTTTGGTTGGAAATACATGTTGCCTTTAGCGCTATTTAATTTGCTAGTAACAGGGGCGTTAAAGCTAGGAGGTGTTTATGGTTGATTTACATCATAAACCTGAAAAAGAAAGAAAAACAAATGCATTGTTAGATGCAGCAGATATGGTTTTTAGCCAATTAAGAACCATGGCTCTGGTGCTTAAGCATACTTTTACAAAAGCTGATACCGTCGAATACCCTGAGCAGAAACCCTATCTAGCTCCTAGATATCGTGGCCGAATCGTGCTCACTCGCGATCCTGATGGAGAAGAGCGTTGTGTTGGCTGTAATCTATGTGCGGCTGCATGCCCCGTTGATTGTATTGCTTTGCAGCAAACGATTGATGACGGTGGTAGAAAACGAGCCGATTTTTTTAGGATAAATTTTTCTCGTTGTATTTTGTGTGGTTTTTGTGAAGAAGCGTGCCCAACTTACGCTATTCAATTAACACCAGATGTTGAGCTCGCTGAATATGACAGACAAAACCTAGTTTATGAAAAAGAACATCTGCTTATTAAAGGGGTGGGGAAATACCCAGATTATAGTTTTTATCGTCATAGTGGCATTGAGGTAGACATTAACGGTGAGCGCAAAGCTAAAGGCGATGCTCAACAAGAAAAATCGCCAATTGATATAAAAGGGTTAATGCCATGAATGATAACACCATGGTGACCATTATGGGTTTTTCACCTTTACAACTGATGTTCTATTTTGCTGCTCTTCTAGCTATTGTAGCCAGTTTAAAAGTTGTGACAGGAAAAAATACAGTGCATGCCTTATTGTATTTAGTCGTCTCTTTGTTAGCCGTGGCAGTATGCTTTTATTTAATGGGCGCACCTTTTGCTGCAGGCTTAGAAGTAATTGTTTATGCTGGCGCAATTCTAGTGCTATTTGTTTTTGCTATCATGATGTTTGGCTTAAGCCAAGATGAAACCATCAACGCGCCGCAAACCCAAGTCTTTACCTTAAGTAATATTAGTCTCTGGTTTGGGCCAAGCATCATAGCCATGTTGTTGCTTGCTCAACTAGTCTTTTCAATCGAAAACTCGGCGATCCAAGAAAAACTAACCGCCAACATTATTGACGCTAAACAGGTGGGCATCTTGCTTTATGGACCTTACTTGTTAGCTGTTGAAATCGCTTCTTTCTTATTGCTGGCTGGATTAATTGCGGGTTACCATTTTGCTAAACCTGAGGGCGTTAGCATTGATAAGCAAGATGAACCAGGGAGGCATGTATGAGCGCAATACCATTAAGTCATATATTAATTTTGGCGTGTACACTTTTCACTATTGGTTTTATTGGCGTTATTGTTCGAAAAAATACATTATTTATATTAATGAGTTTAGAGGTAATGCTTAACGCTGTTGGCGTGGCATTTATCGGTGCGGGCAGTGTATGGCAACAAGCAGATGGTCAAGTTATGTTTATCTTAATATTAACTTTAGCGGCTGCAGAAGTTGCTTTAGGGTTAGCGTTATTAATACAAATGCAGCGACGTTTCAACTCACTTGATATCGATTTACTTAGTAAGTTGAAGGGGTAAGTAATGACACAAACGCTATTAGCTTTTTTACCCTTTTATCCTTTAATCAGTTTCCTCTTGTTGATTGGCTTTGGCCAACGATTGTCTTGGCATTTGGCGTCAACATTGAGTGTAGGTGCGATGGCTTTGAGTGCAATCTCTAGTTTTATCGTTATAAATCAACTTTCTACTCAGGTTCCTGTTATCAATGTGCACTTATGGGAATGGTTTGTACTTAACCTTAATGCCAATCTTTCTGATGTCACTCCTGCGAAAATAAACTTTAGTTTCCATCTAGACGGGCTTTCAGCGGTGATGATTTCTGTTGTTTCTGGCATTGGCTTCTTGATTCATATGTTTGCTGCTGCCTACATGAAAGGTGATGAAAACTTTAGCCGGTTTATGGCGTACATGAATTTGTTTATTGTCGCCATGTTGATATTAGTGCTGGCTGATAATTTAGTTTTATTATATTTAGGCTGGGAAGGTGTTGGTTTATGCAGTTTTTTATTAATAGGTTTTTGGTATAAAGAAAAAGCCAATGTTTTAGCCGCTAGAAAAGCATTTATTGTTACTCGTGTAGGTGATACCGCGATGGCAATTGGCTTATTTATGTTATTTAAGGAGTTAGGTCATTTAAATATAAATGATTTAACGGCAACCGCTAAAACGTTTTGGGTCGCTGGCGATGAAGCACCTTATTGGATAGCACTATTGTTACTTGGTGGAGCAGTAGGGAAATCGGCCCAGCTTCCTTTGCAAACTTGGTTGCCTGACGCAATGGCTGGGCCAACACCAGTGAGTGCCTTAATTCATGCTGCTACTATGGTGACAGCGGGGGTTTATTTAATTGCTCGCATGAATGGCATATTTCTTCTTGCCCCTGAAGTAATGAGTTATGTTGCTTGGTTGGGGGCCGCTACTTTATTACTTGCTGGCATCGCTGCGCTTGCGCAAAATGATATTAAACGCGTACTAGCTTATTCAACCATGAGTCAAATTGGCTATATGATGTTATCCCTAGGTGCAGGGGCATTTTCCGCAGGTGTTTTTCATTTGATGACACACGCTTTTTTTAAGGCGTTATTATTTTTGACAGCAGGTGCTATTATTCTTGCTTTGCACCATCAGCAAAACCTTTTCAAAATGGGCGGCTTGTTAAAACGCTTGCCATTTGAAGCCACATTGTTTTCCATTGGTTTAGTGTGTTTAATGGCATTGCCTGGAAGTTCTGGTTTCTTTTCAAAAGAAGCGATTATCGCTGAACTTTGGTCTTCAACAACAGCAGGCCCTTTACTTTGGTATTGTGCTATTTTCGGAGCCTTGTTAACAAGTATATATAGCTGTAGGTTGTTTTTTTTAGCCTTTATGGGAAGGCGTCGTTTTGAGCATGAGCTACAGCCTTCAACAAGTCAGCTGTTACGAATATCCTTATTAGTGTTAGCCTTGCTATCGGTAATAGGTGGTGTATTTGCTAATACCTTAACGTTGAGTTTATCGGCGCTATTTCCAGTATTACCATCTGATCCTATAAATGAGCCTCAATGGCTACATAGCGTGGCTATTGTTACTCCTTTTATTGGTATTATCTTTTCATGGCTTTATTTTGCCGACTATCGTGCGGTAGAGCCTGCTAATGCAAATACCTTCCAGGATAAACCGAGTGTTTTTGTCACATTTTGTCGACAAGGCTTAGGTTTTGATGCGCTGTATGATTTATTGCTAGTAAAACCGTACAGTATGCTGGCAAGGCTAAATCGTCGAGATATTTTTGATCAGTTAATTATGCTCAATGCTTGGTATGTCAGCATTTGTCATGATGTACTTAAAAGCAGTCAAACGGGGAAACTACGTTGGTATGCGGCAGCAATTGGCTTAATGACGGTCTTATTATTACTGAGCTTAACCATTGAATCTTTTTCAAGAGGAGCAAGTTAATGAATATAACACTCGTTATGTTTAGCTTAGTTCTTGGCGGGGCTTTAGCCTGGTATTTTGAAACAATTAGAACACACAGTGCTCGTTGGTTTGCGCTATTGACTGTTTTACTCGTCAGTGGTTACTTTGTGCTATCACTTATCATCATTGAGACTGATTTTAGTACTTTACAGTTATTAACTCGCATATCGTGGATCAGTAGTTTTAATATTGAATATGCACTTGCTGTTGATTATTTGAGCTTAGTGTTGGTGTCGCTAACGTTACTTTTAGCACTTATTTGTGTGTTAGTGTCTTGGCAAGAAATTCAAACGAAAACCGGTTTTTATTATTTCAATCTGCTTGCTTCTATTGCCGGAATTATTGGTGTTTTCACTGCAGTTGATATGTTTCTTTTCTTCTTTTTTTGGGAAGTGATGCTATTACCAATGACAGCACTAATTGCCATTTGGGGCCATGAAAATAAGCACTTTGCTGCGCTTAAGTTTTTTATTTTTACTCAAGTAAGTAGTTTGCTAATGTTAGTGGCAATAATTGCCATGGCCGCAATTCATTTTCAGCAAACTGGGCGAGTCAGCTTTTTCTATCAAGATTGGCTAACGCTTGAGTTGTCTTCATCAACTAGCATTTATTTGATGTTAGGTTTTTTTATAGCCTTTGCAGTTAAACTTCCTTCGATACCGGTACATTCATGGTTGCCTGATGCTCATACTCAGGCACCTACAGCGGGAAGCGTACTACTTGCTGGCGTATTACTAAAAACGGGCGCTTATGGGCTTATTCGATTTGTATTACATTTATTCCCATCTTCAAGTTCGGATTTCGCTCCAGTTGCTGCAGTGTTAGGCGTGGTAAGTATACTCTATGGCGCAAAAATGGCTTTTGCTCAACAAGATGTTAAACGTTTAATTGCGTATAGCAGTATAAGCCATATGGGCTTTGTGATGCTGGCATTGTTCTCTTTCAATGCTATTGCTTATCAGGGCGCCATATTGACATTAGTTGCTCACGGGTTAAGTAGTGGTGCTTTATTTGCCCTTGCTGGTGTTGTTTATAGCCGGGTTCACTCTAGAGACCTAACTAATATGGGAGGCTTTTGGCAAAGTGCGCCTCGCATGGGGGGCTTTGCTTTAGCATTTGCCGCTGCAGCTTTTGGCCTTCCGGGGCTTGCAAATTTCGTTGCTGAATTCTTCTCATTGGTTGGAGCTTATCAACGTTATCCATTATTGACTATTGTCGCTGCTTTAGGTCTGATTGGCTCTGCTATCTACGGTATGGTGTTCTTTCAGAGTGTATTTCAGGGGGATGCAAAAAAAGATAGTAGTGGCGAACAAGTATCTATTACTGATTTGACCGCACGAGAGTTATTAGTTTTCTCTTCCTTACTTGTTTTACTTATTGTGATCGGTATTTATCCCAATCTTATACTTGCATTTTTTCAAGATGCAAATATTGCACTTGCAATAGCAAACCAAGCCGGAGCACTATAATATGAATCAATTAATGTTCTTTAGTTTATCACCGTTATTGATTGTATCTTTTGGTACAGTGCTATCACTTCTGCTTATTGCATGGCGTCGTTCACAAAAATTGATTTTAGTGTTCAGTCTAATAATATTCAGTGTCGCTTTTATTTGTTGTTGTTCTTTAATAGTAAACCTAGCTGATCCCGTACAAATAACTCAGTTAATTAAAGTCGATAATTACGCCATTTTTGCATTTATGATGGTATTAGTGGCTAGTATGGTTGTTGCCTTATTGAGTTCATCCTGGCTAACCCACAGTGTGGAAGTTCATGATGAATTTTATATCTTACTGCAACTGGTGGTATTAGGTGCCGGTATATTAGTGGCGAGCGATCATTTTGCTTCATTATTTTTAGGTTTTGAATTACTCAGTATTTCGCTAGTAGGGATGGTCGGCTACAGTCGAGATAATCAGTACAGTGTTGAAAGTTCGTTTAAATACCTCATCTTAAGTGCTAGCGCTTCGAGTTTTATGTTGCTTGGTATCGCTTTTATTTATAGTCAAAGTGGTAGTTTAAGTTTTGCCTCTGATCTATTTGCAATGGAGCACGTAGCTAATGAAGGCTCTAATCAATTTTACCATGCCGGCTTGCTACTTTTTCTTGTGGGAATAGCGTTCAAATTGTCTTTAGCACCGTTTCATTTATGGACGCCTGATGTTTATCAAGGGGCGCCAACACCTGTTACCCTATTACTGGCTACCGTATCAAAAGTTGCCATGTTCATAATATTGATGAAGTTCTGGTTTAGCCAATCAGCGTTCTTAACCACTGAAAATAGTATGACAAGTGTCGGTAATTTGATTAGCACCTTTGCTATTTTATCAATGCTTATTGGCAATGCATTAGCATTGAAACAGCAAAATATTAAGCGTTTGTTGGCTTATTCATCTATTGCACATATGGGCTATTTGCTAATTGTTTTGATGATAGTTTTCCCACAAGGTATGGATTTAGCATGGCAAAGTGTACTGTTTTATTTATGTGCTTATGTTTTGGCGACGTTATCCTTGTTTATGGCATTACAACTATCACAAGCTAAAGGCGTTGAAATGGATATGCATGTAAGTGACTGGCAAGGAATGTTTTGGCACAGCCGCTTGTTAGCATTGCTAATTATTACGGCAATATTGAGCTTAGCAGGCATCCCATTAACAATGGGATTTATTGGTAAGTTCTATATTTTAAATGTGGCAGTACAAGCACAGCAATGGTGGCTAATTGCAAGCTTGATTATTGGTAGCGGAATCGGTTTGTTTTATTATTTGAGGATTATATTTGTTTTATTTGAAGGTGTGAATGAAGGAGAGAATAGCTCAGGTTTGTCATTTACAATATCCCCATCTGCAAAAGTAGCGGCAGTGCTTAGCATAGCTACGGGGCTAGTGTTGGGAGTTTTTCCTGATTTTCTCACCAAACTAATATTTATACTTTAGTAAATTTGTCTTGAATATTTTAGCGGTCTCTGTATAATGCGCGCCTCGATGAAGGGATGTTGCTTTTTTCAACAGATTAAAGAAATTAACGTTAGCGAATAGCTAAAAAGCACGTTGAACAAGGGATATGTGCTACTTATTCATTTACGCTCAGCGATATGAGCGAAAGAATAAGTCCATCGAAAATGAGAAGGGGTTTTCCGCCCAATAGACTTGCCCAGCTGAACATTTCGTTTCCAGCAGAAATATAGTGTGACGATACACTATGCGCTTTAAGTCTTCCTGGTGGTTTCCTCGTATGATGTACGCAGGTTTAAGACTTAGCAATTAAAAATTTATTCAATTCAGTGCGCTTTCCGTAACAGCTGTTATGTTTGAAGGCGAGCTATTTTTTTGCTGTTTATTTTTGTTAAATATTCTTTGTTAGATGCTCTTTATTAGACATGCTCGCAATACCTGCCTTAAGAAGATGAAATTAAAATGACTGAACAAAAAAATACCGATCAGAACAATGTAGAAACTAAAGAAGCCGTTGGTTTTGATACTTTAGGATTACCAGAGAGTTTATTAACGGCAATTACTTCAATAGGTTTTGCAGCTGCAACTGATATTCAAGCACAAACAATCCCACCTTTACTTGCGGGCAAAGATGTTTTAGGTGAAGCACAAACAGGTACAGGTAAAACTGCAGCCTTTGGTTTACCGGCATTAGCAAAAATTGATACGTCAATTAAAAAGCCACAATTAATGGTATTAGCACCAACCCGTGAACTAGCTATGCAAGTAGCTGAAGCGATAGAATCTTTCGGTAAAAACATGAAAGGTTTACGTGTTGCTACTTTATATGGTGGTCAATCATATGGACCACAATTTCAACAACTAGAACGCGGCGCACAAGTTGTTGTTGGTACGCCAGGTAGATTAATGGATCACTTACGTCGTAAAAGTCTTAAATTAGGCGATTTACGTTTTTGTGTTCTTGATGAAGCCGATGAAATGTTAAATATGGGCTTTTTAGAAGATATTCAGTGGATATTAGATCACTTACCAGAAACAACACAAATGGCATTGTTTTCAGCAACTATGCCAGCAGCAATTCGTAAAATTGCTAATCGATTTTTGAAAGAGCCTGAACATATTAAAATTGCCGCAGTTAAAAAAGCTAAAGCAAACATCACTCAATATGCATGGAAAGTTGGCGGTATTACTAAAATGACGGCATTAGAACGTATTGCCGAAATAGTTGACTATGACGCTATGATTATCTTTGTTCGTACTCGTAACGACACTGTTGATGTGGCTGAAAAATTAGAACGTGCTGGTTATCCTGCATTAGCGCTTAATGGTGATATGAACCAAGCTCAACGTGAACGCTGCATTGAGCAAATGAAATCTGGTAAATCGTCAATTTTAGTGGCAACTGATGTTGTAGCGCGTGGTTTAGATATTCCTCGTATATCTTTAGTTATTAATTATGACTTGCCAGGTGATCATGAAGCTTATGTTCATCGTATTGGTCGTACTGGTCGTGCTGGTCGTGAGGGTATGTCAATTGCCTTTGTTCGCCCACGTGAAATGTATTCATTACGTCACTATGAACGCTTAACATCAGGCACAGTGAATATGTATGAATTACCAAATATTCAAGAGCTTGGTAAAAAGCGCATTGAACGTGCTCGTAATGAAATAGCGAGTATTGTTGAATCAAAAGACTTAGCCAGTATGCGTGAAATTATTGAATCAATGGCAAGTGAGTCTGAATTGTCGATGACCGATTTAGCTGCTGCTTTGTTATTCCAAAAACAATTGAAACAACCATTACAACCTAAAGAAGATCCTAAGCCGCGTCGTGATGCTCGTGAAAGAGATAACCGAGGTGATCGTAATGGTCGTGATAGAAATGATCGTGGTAGAGACTCTCGCCGTGATTCACGTGCAGATAGCCGCGGTGAGCGCAATAGCAACCGTGCTTCACGAGATGAAAGACCGCGTAAAGCAAAAGTAGATCGTAATGACGTTGATTGGCAGACTTATCGCCTTGAAGTAGGAAAAGAGCATGGCGCTCGTCCAGGGGATATTGTCGGTGCGATCGCGAATGAAATATCACTTGATAGTAGCTATATTGGTGCAATAAATCTGCATGACAAGCATAGTTTTGTACAGTTGCCTAAAGGGATTCCTGCCGATTTATTTAAGCAGTTAAAAGGTGTACGTGTACGTCGTCAACCATTAGCAATAAGCGCTTCAGATGAGCAGGTTGTTAGACAAGCACCACGTCGTCGCAATGAGCGCGCACAACGCCAGAACTAATCTTTTTATTAGGTTCACGTTAAATAAAGACGCTTTTCAGCGTCTTTTTTTTTGTCTGTAAATAAATTGGTACATCTCGTTGCTAGCCACTATAAAGGCTTGCTTTCTATCTGTTCAATTTTTACCAAACTACACGTACATATTCATTTACATTCACTTTATTAGCACTGTTGCTCTAGCCCTTTCCCAATTGATAAATCCTCTAGATAATGAAGTTATTACAGTACGTGCCTACTTCGGGTAGGTGTGACAATTATAGCAAAGAGATTTAATAATGACTGATGTGAATACTGCGACTGAGAAAAACCCGTTAAAACTATGTGGTATTGAATTTACCGAGTATGCTAGCCCTGATTCTGACTTTATGGAACAGGCTTTTTATGGTTTTGGTTTTTCAAAAACAAAGAAGTTTAAAGGTCGTGACATTGATTATTTCAACCAAAACGATATTCACTTCTTGCTAAATAAAGAAACAACTGGATTTTCAAAAGAATTTGCTAAAAGCCATGGTCCCGCTATTTGTTCTATGGGCTGGCGTGTAGAAGATGCAAATTTTGCTTTTAAACAAGCAATAAAACGCGGAGCAAAATCTGCTGAAAGCGAAGAAAATAAACTTCCCTACCCAGCAATTTTTGGTATTGGCGACAGTTTAATTTATTTTATTGATAACTTTAAAGCTGAAGGCAAAAATAAAGGCGTTATCTACGATACAGATTTTGATGCCCATGATGTACCTGTAGTTGTAGAAGATAAAGGCTTTTTAGCCGTAGATCATTTAACCAACAATGTTTATCAAGGCACAATGGAAAAATGGGCTAATTTCTATAAAGAGGTTTTTGGTTTCACTGAAGTTCGCTATTTTGACATTAAAGGCGTAAAAACGGCTTTAATCTCTTATGCTTTACAATCACCTTGTGGAAAATTTTGTATCCCTATCAATGAAGGTAAGGGCAATACAGATAATCAAATTGATGAATACTTAAATGAATATAATGGTCCTGGTGTACAACACTTGGCTTTTATTACCGATGATTTAGTTGCCTCTTTAGATAAACTTGATCGCGATATTATTGATACTCTTAGCATAGTGCCTGAGTATTATGATGAAATTTTTAATCGCGTTCCTTGGGTTAAAGAAGATAAAGAAAAAATTAGAGAGCACCAAATTCTAGTTGATAGCCAAGCTGACGATACTTACTTGTTGCAAATATTCACTAAAAACCTATTCGGTCCTATTTTCATTGAGATGATCCAACGCGTCAATGATCAAGGATTTGGTGAAGGTAACTTTTCAACATTATTTAAATCGATTGAATTAAATCAAATGGAAAGAGGCGTATTATAGCTATCTAGCTGAACATAGCGTAACGAATTTCAAAGCGCCACTTTTTTGAGATTCGTTACGTTAAGTCACTGCAATTATTTACTTTCATTTACTGAAACATTTAGATCTTTTAAAATTCCATCATGTAAGCTGTAGACTAAGCCATGGACAGTTACACTTTGGTTCGCTAACCAAGCACTGCGCAATATTGGTGTGTTGCATACATTAGCCACCTGCTCAATAACATTTAGCTCACATAATAAATTTATTCGCTCACCTTCATCAGTTACCGCATCTAACTGTGCTTTGTTGAAACGATAGACATCTTGAATATGTCGAAGCCAGTTATCAATTAAGCCATAACTTTCATCATAAAAAGCAGCATTCACACCACCGCAGCCATAATGGCCGCAAACAATAATTTCTTCAACTTTTAATACCTCTACCGCATATTGAATGACAGACAAACAATTTAGATCAGTATGAATGACTTGGTTTGCAATATTGCGATGCACAAATACCTCTCCAGGTTGCATGCCTAATAATTCATTTGCCGGCACACGAGAGTCGGAACAACCAATCCATAAATATTTTGGTGATTGTTGTTCAGAAAGCTTTTTGAAAAAATGCGGCGATTGTGCCTTTGTGCTGTCAGCCCACTGTTTATTATTTTCAAATAAATGTTTTATTGTGCTCATAATATTAGACTTTATTTAAAGGAGATAACTATGGCTGACATTTTATGTCAATCATAAAGTAAGTAAAAGTAAAATATGGTATTACCAGTAAATAATTATACCGGTATAATGTAAAGACTTTTTATGCATTGAGATTAACTATGGCGTCGGCAGCAGCAATACATATTTTAGTGAAAACAGAAAAACAGGCAAAAGAATTAAAACTAAAATTAGATAAGGGTGGAGATTTTGCTCAGTTAGCGAAACAGTTTTCACTTTGCCCGTCAAAAAAGAAAGGGGGAGATTTAGGTGAGTTTCGCCGTGGGCAAATGGTAAAGGCTTTTGATGATGTAGTTTTTAAAAAAGAATTACTGAAAGTTCATGGCCCAATAAAAACTAAATTTGGCTATCATTTGATAAAAACTTTGTATCGCAATTAATAACAGCTTAACCGATCCATCTTTAGTCATCTTTTTCAGCTTGCACTAATTCCTCATTACGCCTTTTAATATTTTCAAGTTGTTCATTGGTGATATTAAACTTTCTTGCAGTCTTCTTTAGTAGCAAAACGCCACTAATAATAATACCTAAGGCTAAGATGATTAATACCGTTGCAGTAAGTGACATATATGCTCGCTAAAATTATGTTGAGCAAATAATAATAGCAATATTTTTAGTTTACAGGTAACTTACCTCAGCAGATTTACTAAGTTTAATAGCAAAATAATAATAATATTTGGACAATCTTATGAATAAGCGTTTAAGTACAAAGCTTCTTTTACCTTTGGGAGTTGTTGGCATTACCTTCACTTTGGCAATGCTCTTCTCACCAGACACCTTGAGTAAATATACGGTTATTGCATTGCTATTGGCACTTATTGCTACGCAAATTATGTTTAGCTCAATATATTTTTCACAGCAGTTAACAAGTCGTATAGCCAATTTAAAAAACTACCTCGATTTGGTGGTTAGTACTGAAAAGGCTCCGTCAACCCCTTTAAATGACTCCATAACCGATGATCTCGGAGAGGTTTCTAATGAGCTAAGTGGTTTTATCGTTGGCTTAGCTGATGTTATTAATGAAATACGTCGTGAGTCAGAGCTGCTTAGTCATGGCTCCAATAAGTTAGCAGCACAAATGAAAGATTCTGTAAGCGTGGTAAACGAATCTGTAAGCCAAGTCGAGCAAATGGCACACTCAATAGAAGAGGTGGCAAGTACGTCGGCAGAGTTATCAAACAATGCCGAGCAAGTAAGTGAAACTACCAGCATAGTAATGACAACCTTAAACCAAGGGATCTCTTCTTCCAATACTAGCCAAAATACAATTGAATCTTTTGCCACAGAAGTAGAAAGTATGGCCAACAATTTAGAATTATTGAAAGAAGAAAGTTCACGTATTGGTTCAGTATTAGATGTTATCCGTGGTATCGCCGAACAAACAAATTTATTAGCATTAAATGCAGCGATTGAAGCGGCGCGTGCCGGAGAGCAAGGACGAGGTTTTGCGGTTGTTGCTGATGAAGTTAGAGCCTTAGCGCACAGAACACAAGAATCAACTGTCGAAATTCAATCTATGGTTGAAGAGTTACAAAGTAAAACATCTAGTGCTGTTACCTCGGTAGCAAGAGGACAGCGCTTGTCACAAGATAGTTTAACGCAATCAGGTCATGTAGTAGCCGCACTAGAAAAAATAAATCAAGCCTTTGGAGAAGTTGATAGTTTAACTTCACAAATAGCGCAAGGTACGCAAGAGCAACAAAATGCTACGTCTTCAATAAATAACAGCATGATGTCTGTTGTGTCACTCAGTAGAGATATCAATAAGGGGCTTTCTGCTGCTGCCCAGCATGCTGATCAACAACAACAAACTTCTGTTGAAGTAGATGTGACCCTAAACCGTATTTGTGTGTAGTCATTAATTGATTTGATTAAGAAGTGAATTAACTTTTCCCTTCTTGATTTCTTATGTGTGCAAGTGCTTGCAACTGTTTTGATTGTTCGTGTAAGCTGCTGCGCACTAATACTTCTCTATCGTCTTCGCGAATAAAATGAAATATTGCTTTGTGTACATAAATATCATTTTGTTGTTCGATTTCTATTACTTCACCATAACAATAAACGGCACAGTTATCATTGAGCAGGAAAACCTTCAGTTCTAGTAATTGTCCTACTTCAAAAGCATTACTGGCATTAAATTGCAGACCACCACCGCCAAACTTTACCCCTTGGTATCTATGCTGTTCGTTATCCTGTTGACTGAGGATATAACTAATAAGTAAATCAATTTTAGTCGATTGGTGATTAAGAAACTCAACGAGTTGGCTGGCAACACCAGAAAGCGTCTGTAGTGGCCTAAGAGCTGCTCTGTCAATGCTTGTCATATCACTAGCCATTTTAAAAGGTGTTGGCATGTTATCTTCAAACTGAGCAAAACTGATAGCTTTGGTTGATTCAATGGGTAAAATATTGATTGAAAATTCATGTTCGATTGAAAAGAACTCGTGATATTTTGCCAATTTTTTCTCTACTGTTTCGTTGCTCATAAAAAGACTCTTTGTAAACGTGTTGAATGTTATGTAAATTTCGTTTGATAACAAACTTATAGTAGATGATACACGAATTAAATATTTTTTATTAATGTTCGCTTACAACAAACAGATTAAAATAAAGTAAGCTGTGTTATGATTATTCCCTTCATTCATTCTATGCTATTTATTAATAATAATTAAATGTTTCAACCTGTTAGCCTATTCATTGGTTTACGATATAGCCGTAGCAAAAAACGCTCGGGCTTTATTTCCTTTATTACCTTTTTCTCTACCGTCGGCATTTTACTTGGTGTTGCGTCGTTGATCACTGTGGTTTCAGTTATGAACGGATTTGAGGGGGAATTAAAAAAGCGCATTCTTGGTATTGTGCCTCATGTCATTATTGCTCAAGAGGCTGCCGAAAATAAAAATACGTCTTTTAAGCAATGGCAAAACCTAAGAGCGCTATTGTTACAGCAAAACCACGTTGAGCAAGTTACGCCTTTTTTAAGCAGTGAGGCCTTAATTCAATCACCTAATAATCTGCAAGGGGTTTTGTTACAAGGAATTATGCCTGAGTTTGAGCAAAAAAATATCATCAATACTCATATGTTATCAGGCTCCTTATCAAGTTTATCCGAACAAGCATATTCGATTGTTATAGGCCGCTCTCTTGCCAATAATTTAAAAGTCAATTTGCATGATACCGTGCGGCTTGTTTTACCGAATAAAACACTATTTACCCCTATGGGCAGGATACCTGTACAGCGTAAGTTTGTCATCAGCGGCATTTTTGATGTTGGCTCACAAGTTGATGACACTATGGTTTATGTGCACAGTAAATATGGCGCAAAATTATTACGCCGAAAAGGTGATGGTATTGACCAATTGAGGCTTTATCTAGATGATGCTTTCAATGCCGATAAGGTTGTTGATATCTTGGAATCTAAAGCCAGTAATATAGCTGAATTAGAGAAAGCAACCCTGACTACCTGGAATGATAGTCAAGGCGCACTATTTTCAGCCGTCAACATGGAAAAGAAAATGATGTGGATAATGCTGAGCTTAATTGTTGCGGTAGCAGCTTTTAATATTGTATCAGCATTGGTCATGGTCGTAGTTGAAAAGCAGGGCGAAATTGGTATTTTGCAAACCTTAGGGCTCTCTCGAGTGGGGATTGTGAAAATTTTTATTACCCAGGGCATGGTTAATGGTTTATGGGGCGTAACCTTAGGCAGCATTTTTGGGGTACTTGTCGTTTCAAACTTAAATGAAATACTGTCGATTTTGGGACTCAATATATTAGGGGGGGGGTATGGCGTACAAGCACTGCCAGTTCAGCTTGAATCAATCAATGTAGTTGTTATTGTTTTTTCAGCATTAGTGATGAGCTTCATTGCCACCTTATATCCGGCTTTTCAGGCCTCAAAAACACAACCGGCAGAGGTTTTACGTAATGAGTAAAGTACTACAATGTAGCCAATTATCTAAATCATATCAACAAGGTCAAATAACAACTAAGGTCCTAGATAAGTTAGAGTTGACTGTTAATAAAGGTGAGCTACTTGCCATCGTAGGTAGCTCAGGTTGTGGTAAAAGTACTTTTTTACACCTTGCCGGAGCATTGGATTTACCAAGTTCAGGCGAAGTGTTCATAAATGATGTTAATATTTTAACCTTATCAGATAAGCAAAGGGCGGCATTTAGAAATCAACACATTGGCTTTATTTATCAGTTTCATCATTTGATGATGGAATTTACTGCGCTGGAAAATGTGGCAATGCCACTACTCATTAGAGGTGATAAACCCAAACAAGCGATTTCCATGGCAACTCAAGTGTTAAGTCAGGTGGGGTTGTCACATCGAATTAATCACCGGCCAAGTGAGTTATCAGGCGGAGAACGTCAACGTACCGCTATAGCTCGAGCACTCGTTACAAAGCCCGCCTTAATTTTAGCTGATGAGCCAACGGGAAATTTAGATAGCGATACGGCAGAACAAATTTACCAATTGATTCGTAATTTGAATCAAAAGGTACAAACAAGCTTTGTTATTGTTACTCATGATATAGCTTTGGCAATGCGTATGGACAGACAGTTAAAGTTGGATCATGGCAAACTAGCTCCTTTTATTAAGCCTGAATCAATGGTTGAGCATGAAAGTGTGAGCAGCTAACGTATGTCCAATAACGAAAAATCAATTAGTAAAATGCCAAGACAAGATTTTCAAACAACTTTATTTAAGCCGTTAAGTATATTTCTAGCGTTGCGATATGTAAGAAGTCGACATGGGCACGGCTTTTCAACATTTATTTCAGCATCTTCAACCATTGGTATTGCGTTAGGTACTATGGTGCTTATTATTGCGTTAAGTACTATGAATGGCTTTGAGCGAGAATTAGCGCATAAATTACTCTCAATTGTACCCCATGCAGAATTAATGTCGGTTGAAAAACCAATATCTGATTGGCCGTCTAACATTAAGAAAATACAAAATAACCCTCAGGTATTGGCCGCTGCTCCAATCATTAGTTTAACCGGTATGATGCAGCGTAAGAGCCAGCTTAAAGCAATAGAGATTAGAGGTGTCGATGCAGTATTAGAAACGCAAGTTTCTGATATTCAAAATTATATTATCGCTGGCAGTTGGCATGATTTGGACAAAAAGCCAAGTAATGGAAGCCTAGGTAACACTAATGGCATAATAATAGGCGTCGGCATAGCAAAAAAATTATCTGTTGAGGTAGGGGATGAAGTACAGATTCTCCTACCATCAACCAACAGGAAGGACGCTTTTGCCAACAACAGGACAAACGATTTCTCTGCCCCAGTAAAGCAACAAGTGAAAATTGTTGGTGTGTTTAAGTTTGGCGGTACTGTTGATGAAACACTTGCTTATATTTCACTATCGCAAGCGGCAAAAATAAAAGGTTACCAAGCAGGAGAAACGCAAGGCATTCGTTTGAAGCTTGATGATGTTTTTTCTGCACCTGCAATTACTCGAGCGGTAGCGTACAATTTTAATCATTATGTCTACCTGATGGACTGGACGAGAACACAAGGGCACTTGTATAACGATATACAAATGGTTCGTATGGTGATGTTTATCGTCTTGGCGTTAGTCATTGCGGTTGCAAGTTTTAATATTGTTTCTACTTTAATTATGGCTGTAAATGATAAAAAGGGGGATATTGCCATTCTCAAAACAATGGGGGCAAGTAACCAACTCATCATGCTTACTTTTATCTATCAAGGTTTGGTTAATGGTTTACTTGGCAGTATTATCGGTGCAGGCTTGGGCGTGTTCTTATCATTGAACCTTGTCGATATAGTGACCTTTTTTGAACGGTTGTTTTCCTTACAGTTGCTGTCGGCTGATGTCTATTTTATTGATCATATTCCGAGTCATTTAAATACCTCAGATGTTTATGTCACCGTAATAACAGCACTGGTAATGTCATTAGTCGCAACAATTTATCCGGCATGGCGTGCAACCAAGATTGAACCAGCCCAAGTGTTAGGACAACTGTAAGTTAATTCTCGAGTTAGCTGGCATTACCTTTTGTCTATGGTGGATGCGTTCAACACCTAAAAACAAGACAAAAAAAAGCCCGCAAAATCTTTTGCGGGCCAACTTAAATTTCAAGTTGATAGAAGGAAGTCTTTTTCAAAGAGAAAGTTCCATGAAACATGTCAGAGAGAAAAGATAACAAATTCATCTATAAAAATTACATATCAAAAAGTATCATTTCAGTCGTTGTCTGGTAATGATGTCACCATGGGGAAGATAGACATCATTGCGCTAGCTCAGAAAGCCAAACCAGAAAACAAAGCTAGTTTAGTCGTACCTTACTTAATTGACAAACTAAATAAATTAGAAGTTCGGATTAGATAAACTAATGCGAATATTTGGTGATATAAATAGACTGAAGTAAACGTCAATCATTCGATTATTAGAGGTGTTATTGATGTTTCTTGCAATATATGTGAATAATTATAATATTGTGAAGCCCATGTTTGCTATTAGATATATTGCTATTTGTATTTGACAGATTAATTTTACAACGATTGGATACTAATTAACTTTTTTCCAGCTAAATGTAATTATTCAACAACTTCGTCTTGTTTGTAGGCTAGGTTATCTATTACTATAGATTAACTTGAATATATTAGCGTAGAAACCCTGTATTAAATGTCGAATTTAAGATCAAATACAAGTTTTGATTTCTCTATTAGAGTCTATTACGAAGACACTGATGCTGGGGGAATTGTTTATTATGCCAATTATTTGAGGTTTTTTGAGAGAGCTAGAACAGAGTGGCTTCGAAAACTTGGTATTAATCAAGCAAACTTTTTAGAACAAAACATAGGTTTTGTGGTCAGAAAGGTTGAAATGGACAATATTGCTTCGGCAAAGTTAGATGATTTACTTAATGTTAATACGATCATTATTACGTTAAAACGTGCGAGTTTAGTCTTTCATCAACAAATAACAAACCAAGCACAACAAGTAATATGCACTGCTACAGTGCGCGTTGCTTGTGTTAATTTCCAAAATGTTAAGCCTATGGCTATTCCAGAATCTATATTAGGAGCGTTTAAACGTGTCTGCTGAATTTTCAATTTTTGAACTTGTATTAGAAGCCAGCTTATTGGTTAAATTGGTCATGTTAATTTTACTTGGTTTCTCTATTGCCTGTTGGGCCATGATTTTTCAACGTAGACAAGTACTAAATAAAGCAAAGCAGCAACTAAAAGACTTTGAAGATAAGTTTTGGAGTGGGGCTGATTTAAGTAAACTTTATAGTGAAGTATCAGTTAAAAATAAAATTGAAGGTATTGAAAGTTTATTTGTGGCAGGTTTCAAAGAGTTTGCCCGTTTACGTAAAAGTCACATTGATAACCCTCAAGTAATTGTAGACGGTACACACCGTGCCATGCGTGTAGCTTTATCACGTGAAGTAGATAGTTTAGAAACGCATTTACCTTTTATGGCAACTGTTGGCTCAATTAGTCCTTATATAGGTTTGTTTGGTACGGTATGGGGAATCATGAATTCATTTATCGGCTTAGGTGCGGTACAACAAGCAACTCTAGCTATGGTTGCGCCTGGTATTGCTGAAGCGCTTATCGCTACGGCGATGGGGTTATTCGCTGCGATACCTGCGGTAATGGCGTTTAACCGTTTTAGTCATAAAGTAGAAAAACTTGAAAATGGCTATGGTAATTTTATGGAAGAATTTGCCAGCATTTTGCAACGTCAATCAGTGATTGAGAAACAAGTCTAACTAAAGGCGTAACTTATGTATCAAAGAGTCAGACGTCGCAAAGTAGCTGAAATAAACGTTGTTCCTTATATTGATGTAATGTTGGTATTGTTAATTATCTTTATGGTTACCGCACCATTAATAACCCAAGGCGTAAAAGTAGACTTGCCTCAAGCTGAAGCAGAGCCATTAGATAAAGACACTAAACCACCACTTGTTGCGTCAGTGGATGCCCAAGGTCGCTACTATATTACGCTTGGGGCCAATGACAAGGAGCCCTTATCTGCCGAAGAAGTTGCCACGTTAGTCAAAGCACATTTGGCTGTAAATCCTGACACCCCAGTGGTGGTTAATGGTGATGGTGCAGTCTCATATAATGCCGTAATTCAATTAATGGTCTTACTGCAGCAAGTTGCAGGTGTACCATCGGTAGGGCTAATGACTGACACAATGGAGAACTAAGGTGAATCAGAAGTACGATCGCGGCACATTAATAAAAGCGCTTTGGCTAAGTGTTATTTTACATATTGGCTTAATTGCGGTGCTTTTTAAGGGCGATTTTGCTAATGAAACTAAGCCTAAGAAAAATACATCAGTAGCACAGGAAGTCACTCCTATAAAAGCGACAGTGGTTGATGCTACTAAATTGCAAAAAGCGATCAATAAGATTAAAAAACAAAAAGCAGATGATAAAGCCGCAGAAAAACGCGCCAATGATGCGAAAAAACGTCGTACAAAAGAAGAAGCACGTATTAAAAAACTAGAAAAGCAACGTAAGAAAAAAGAACAAGAGAAAAAGCGTGCCGATAAAGCTGCAAAAGAGTCTAATGCGAAAGCGGCGAAAGCTGAGCAAATTAGAAAACAGAAAGAGCAAGAAAAACAAAAAGCAGAAGATGCTGCTGCCCAAGCTCGCTCAAAAAGGCTTAAAGCTGAAGCTGCAGCGAAAAAAGCAGATGAACTGCGCAAAAAGCAAATAGATGAACGCAAACGCAAAGACAAAGCTGCGGCTGATAAAGCCGCTAGAGAAAAGTTACTGGCTGAGCAAATGGCTGTTGAAATGGCCACGAGAAATAAAGCAAGACAGCAGCAAATGATGTCAGAAATCCAGCGTTATGGCGCATTAATCACTAATGTTATTGATCAAAATATGATTAATGACCGTTCGACCATGGAAGGAAAGTCTTGTAAATTGATGATAAGTCTTGCACCATCAGGCTTTGTTACGCAAGTACGTGTGGTAAGCGGAGATGCAGTGGTCTGTGAAGCTGCTAAACGAGCAGTTTATAAAGCAGGTACGTTGCCTGTTTCAAAAGATCCTGAAGTGTTTAAGGAAATGCGCAACATTGATGTAATTGTGGTACCCGAGTTTTAGCCGTACTCAATATATTTGAATAAATTCAGTACAAATAACAGTTAAATGAAATAGAAGATAAAAATGAAAATAAAATTACTAGTTGGACTTTTTATAACACTACTTTCCACTTCTACTATGGCAACGCTTGAAATTGTCATCACAGGTGGAATAGACAGTGCGCGACCCATTGCCGTCGTTCCTTTTCAATGGCAGGGCACAGGTGAGTTACCAGAAAGAGTATCTAAGGTCATCAGCGATGACCTGCTACGTAGCGGAAAGTTTAGCCCAATTAGTGCAGATAAATTTCCACAACTGCCTACTTCATCAGCCAATATTGACTACAGTGCTTGGGCAGGTACTGGTGTTGAAGCTATTGTTGTCGGTACTATTGAAGAATCGACGTTAGGGAAATACCGAGTTAGTTATCAGTTAGTTGATGTTATTCGCGGCCAAATTACTGGCGGTCAAACCTCTATGTTGAGCAATGGGGAGTTAGTACAAACCCAAGATCATATTTTAAGTCAGAGCAGTGCTCAAATAGGCAGTGAACAATTCCGTCGCTATGCCCATACTATTAGTAATGCGGTGTATGAATCGCTTACAGGAACTAAAGGGGCTTTTTTAACTCAAATTGCTTATGTCATTGTTCGTGATCAAGGGGCGTTTCCTTATCAATTAGCATTTGCCGACTATGATGGTTTTAATGAACAAGTGTTGTTGAGTTCAAATGAACCGTTAATGTCTCCCTCATGGCATTCAGATGGCGAGCAGTTGGCTTATGTTTCTTTTGAAAACCGCCAAGCACAAATTCATACAATGAATATATACACTGGCCAACGTCAACTGGTTAGCTCTTTTAATGGCATTAATAGTGCACCACGCTTTTCACCAGATGGTTCTAAAATGGCCATGGTACTTTCTAAAGATGGTAATCCAGATCTATATGTAATGACGTTAGCCACTAAAAAACTTCGCCGAGTTACCCGCAATAGAGCAATAGATACCGAGCCGAGTTGGTCACCTGATGGCAATTCTTTAGTATTTAGTTCAGAACGGGGTGGTAAACCTCAGCTTTATCGCGTAAATTTAGTCGATGGTAAAGTTAGGCGGTTAACTTTTGACGGTGAAGTGAATCTAGGTGGCTCTATTACACCTGATGGCAAGCAGTTAATTATGGTTAATAGAACGCGAGGACAGTATCGTTTGGCAAAACAGGAATTAGATTCCGGTCTATTTCAAGTTTTAACGAAAACTCGCTTAGATGAATCACCCAGTGTTTCACCTAATGGCGGAATGATAATTTACAGTACTTTACATAATAATAGGCAAGTATTGGGGTTGGTCTCAGTTGATGGCCGGTTTAAAGCTCGTTTACCTGCACTTGATGGCCAAGTTAAATCACCAGCATGGTCACCATTTTTGTAAACGATGAAATTAGTTATCTAAATAAGATGTCTATAAGAACAAATTATATAATTTAAAAATAAAACTTTTGAAAAATAATAAGGAAAATAACATGCGCTTAAATAAAACTCTTAAAAACGTAGCCATTGCTCTACCACTATTGGCATTAGCAGCTTGTAGCTCTAATGACAGTTCTGATGAACAAGCTAGTGTTGATACCAATGCTGAAATAGCTCAACAGCAACAAGCAGCAGCGGAAGAGGCTGTTCGTGTTCAAGCAGCTAAACGCGCGGCTGAAATTAAAGAGCAGGAGCGTCAAGAGTCAGCTAAGTTACGTTCAGAACATATTGTTTATTTTGATTTTGATGTTTCTAACGTTAACGAAGAATATGCGCGTATTTTAGATGCTCATGCAAAATTTTTAAACGCCAATTCAAATGTTAAAGTTTTAATTGAAGGTCATGCAGATGAGCGTGGTACTCCTGAATATAACATTGCTTTAGGTGAGCGTCGTGCTAAAGCGGTTGTTACCTTTTTAGAAAATATGGGTGTATCTTCAGAGCAGTTATCTGTAGTTAGTTACGGTGAAGAAAAACCAATGGTTAAAGATCGCTCAGAAGAAGCTTTCTCTAAAAACCGTCGTGCAGTAATTGTTTACTAGCACCAATGAATAAACTGTTTATATAAACGGCTGATAAAAATCGGAAAAGAAATGAGACTAACCCTTTTAAAGCAATCAGTTTTATTTGGCTTTGTTTTAACTGCTAGCACAGCCAATGTGCTAGCAGCGCAAGCGCCAGTGATTGATGTAAGCTCAACCTCTATTAACAACCCAAATTCAGGAACCTTAACTGAGCAGCTAGCTAATGTTGAACGTAAACTTGACTCACGTAATCGAGCTCAAGTTAATATTCAGCGTCAATTAGATGATTTACAAACGCAAGTTAATGAATTACGTGGTGTGACTGAATTGCATACTCACCAGTTGTCACAAGTGCTAGAACGTCAAAGAGAGTTGTATCAAGAGCTCGATAGACGTGTTAGTGAGGCTTTAAAACCTACGGCTCAAATTCCTAGCGCAATCGCTGTTGATACACCAACGATTACAAAGAATTACAGCAATGATTTAACGGAAAATGAAGCTTATGATAAGGCGCTCAATTTAGTCCTTAAAGATAAGCGCTATGAAGAAGCCATTCCAGCATTTCGTAGTTTCAATACAACTTACCCACAATCAACCTATGCTCCTAATGCTCATTATTGGTTAGGGCAACTGTTATTCAATAAAGGCGAACTGGTACAAGCGGGTGAAGAGTTTACGACAGTCGTTGATACTTTCAAAGATTCAAATAAAAGGCCTGATGCGCTATTGAAGTTAGCTATGGTTGCACAGCAACAAGAGAACACCAATAAAGCTATACAATTGTATAGGCAGTTATTAGATGAATATCCAGATTCAACATCTGCTCAATTAGCAAAACCGCGATTAGAAAATTTAACTCAATAATTTTATATTGATCTATTATTAATAATTGCTGACAAAACTAGCGCTTTGCTTTGTTTTTAAGCAAACGAAATATAATAGTGAAAAAAAACGAAATTTGTTGTTGCACTAAATTTTTATATCAGTATCATATGCGGCGCGTTGAGGCACCAACCTAAACGCAATGTCGGCCGTTAGCTCAGTTGGTAGAGCAGTTGGCTTTTAACCAATTTGTCGAAGGTTCAAATCCTTCACGGCCGACCACTTATTTCTTAACGTTGCGCAGTCTGCTTAACGTTAAAATATAAAACTACAGAATTAGCTGTAGACTGAAATAAATTCAGTAAAACAATCTATTGTCGGCCGTTAGCTCAGTTGGTAGAGCAGTTGGCTTTTAACCAATTTGTCGAAGGTTCAAATCCTTCACGGCCGACCACTTATTTCTTAGCGCTGTGCAATTTACTTAACGCTAAATTTAAAACTACAGAATTAGCTGTAGACTGAAGTAAATTCAGTAAAACAATCTATTGTCGGCCGTTAGCTCAGTTGGTAGAGCAGTTGGCTTTTAACCAATTTGTCGAAGGTTCAAATCCTTCACGGCCGACCACTTCTTTTATCGCCTTAATACTATTAATCAAATCCAAGGCATTAATAAACTATTTAACTACCTCTAGTAGACTTTTCATAGTTAAAATTAATACTAACGGTTATAAAGCTAAAAATTATAAGCTATAAATCCGACATAACTTAATACGCATTACGCTAAACTCTATACTACACATTTAAGCGCTATTCCCTTATAATCACCGCGTTTTAAAACATTTCGTCATGCAAAGATACAGAGAACCATAATGAGCCAATCTAATGCCGCAGTTGATTTCGATTTTCAATTTCCAGCTAAACCAACATTATTAAGTGTTGATGAGAAAGCCCAATACATTGAAAAAATAAAAGCGCTCTTAATCGAGAAAAATGCTGTTCTCGTTGCTCATTATTATACTGACCCTGAAATTCAAGCGTTAGCAGAAGAGACAGGAGGTTGCGTTGCTGACTCATTGGAAATGGCGCGTTTTGGTAATCAACATCCAGCTGAGACTTTAATCGTTGCTGGTGTTAAATTTATGGGTGAAACAGCCAAGATATTAACACCAGAGAAAACAGTGTTAATGCCGGAGTTAGAAGCAACTTGCTCATTAGATTTAGGTTGTCCGGTAGATGAGTTTTCGGCTTTTTGTGACGAACATCCTGATCATACAGTTGTGGTTTACGCAAATACATCTGCGGCGGTCAAAGCACGTGCAGATTGGGTTGTTACTTCAAGTATTGCATTAGAAATTGTTGATATGCTCGAAAGTGAAGGTAAACCGATTTTATGGGGACCTGATCGCCACCTTGGTTCATACATTGAAAGAGAGACCGGCGCAGAAATGCTAATGTGGCAGGGTGCTTGTATTGTTCATGATGAATTCAAGGCTAACGCTTTGCAGGATTTAAAAACTCAATATCCTGAAGCTGCAGTGTTGGTTCATCCTGAGTCACCCGCCAATGTAGTAGACATGGCTGATGTCGTTGGCTCAACCAGTCAATTGATCAAAGCCAGTCAAGAAATGCCAAATCAACACTTTATTGTAGCAACCGATAAAGGCATTTTCTATAAAATGGAACAAGCCAACCCCGAGAAAACCTTTGTTGCCGCTCCTACTGGTGGTAATGGCGCCACTTGTCGTAGCTGTGCTAGTTGTCCTTGGATGGCAATGAATGGCTTAAAATCGATTGCTGATGCCTTAGATAGTCCTAAAGGAAAAGAAATATTTGTTGAAGAGCGTCTTGCAGAGAAGGCATTAAGACCTTTACACAGAATGTTAAATTTCGCTGCGGAAAATAAATTGAAAGTTAAGGGAAATGCTTAACAAGTAAAGTGTCTTTTTTTTGAGCGATAGCTTGGTTTTATTGTGTTATTGCTTATTTAAACTTGCGCGTTAATTGCTTTTTCTCTACTATAGCGCGGTTAAAAATAATTGGTGAGCTGGCTGAGTGGCTGAAGGCGCACGCCTGGAAAGTGTGTTTAGGTTTATCCCTAACGAGAGTTCGAATCTCTCGCTCACCGCCATATTATGGTCATAGAAAGACCAAAAAAAGGGCGCTTCATATGAAGCGCCCTTTTTTTTTGCATTGCGTTTACAGTCTATTTCACTTCTTCACCAGCGGCTTGTTTATCAGCGTGATATGACGAACGTACTAATGGTCCACAAGCTGCATGTTCAAAACCCATTTTAGTCGCTTCTTCTTGGAACATAGCAAAATCATCAGGGTGAACATAACGCTCTACTGGCAAATGATCTTTACTCGGTTGTAGGTACTGTCCAATAGTTAGCATGGTGACGCCATGGGCACGTAAATCACGCATTACTTCAAGTATTTCTTCGTTAGTTTCACCTAAACCTACCATCAGCCCAGATTTAGTTGGGGTGGTAGGGTTAGCTTCGCCAAACCTTTTCAGTAAATCTAGCGACCATTGATAATTAGCACCTGGGCGAGCTTTGGTATATAAACGAGGAGCAGTTTCCATATTATGATTGAATACATGTGGCGGTGCTTGATTTAAAATCTCAAGGGCTCTGTCCATACGTCCACGAAAATCAGGTACTAATATTTCCACTTTAGTGTTCGGCGATTGCTCACTGATTTCCTTAACACAATCGGCAAATTGCTGCGCGCCACCATCACGTAAATCATCTCTGTCAACAGAGGTTATAACAACGTATTTTAATGCCATATCTTTTAAGCTAAGGGCTAGTTTTTTAGGCTCGTCTGCATTTGGCGCCAAAGGGCGACCATGACCAACATCACAAAATGGGCAACGACGAGTACAGATGTCACCTAAAATCATGAAGGTAGCAGTACCATGGTTAAAACATTCAGATAAATTAGGACATGATGCTTCTTCACAAACCGAATGAAGATTATGTTTGCGCAAGTTTGCTTTGATACTGTCGATACGTTCACTAGAACGAGGTAATTTAATACGCAACCAGCTAGGCTTTCTCAGCATGCTTTCACGTGTTGATGGTACGACTTTGATTGGTATATGTGCCATTTTATCGGCATCGCGTAATTTTGTGCCAGGGGCAATTCTCGCTGATTTTACTACTGTTTTGTCAGTCATAATGTCATTTGCTCTGTTGCTGCCAGTACTTAAACGTTTTAGGCAGGTTTGTTTATTACAGGTAATCCATTTTGATAAGTCACTTCGCTAGTTTCCAGCAAGGTGGTTAAATGCTTTACTAATGCTACACTCGCATCTTTAATATTATTGGGGCCATTTAGGTCGCAAGTTTGTACCATTTCTAAACCTGCATATCCACAAGGATTAATGCGTAAAAATGGCGACAAGTCCATGTTAACATTTAGTGCTAAACCATGAAATGAACAGCCTTTACGTACTCTTAACCCGAGTGATGCAACTTTTTTATCGTTAACATAAACGCCAGGAGCGTCAGGCTTTGGGTAGGCTTGAATAGTAAAGTCGGCAAGTGCAGCGACAATAGCTTCTTCAAGTAAAGTAACAAGTTGACGAACGCCCATCTTTCTTCGACGTAGGTTTATCATAAAATAAATGACTTGCTGGCCTGGGCCATGGTAAGTAACCTGACCACCTCTATCTACTTTTACTACTTCAATATCACCTGGCATTAACAGGTGTTCTTCTTTACCTGCTTGGCCTTGAGTGAATACAGGAGGGTGCTCTACTAGCCAAAGTTCATCTAAGGTAGTCTCGCCTCTATAGTCAGTAAAATCCTGCATGGCATGCCAAACTTGGCTGTAATCCATGGAGTTCAACTGACGCACAATTAATGGCAGATTAGCTATAGGCTCAGACACAAAACATCTCTATGCAATAGTTAGGAAAATTAAGCGACAATTATGTTATAAAACGTAACGCACTTGTTCAATAGCGTTTAAGGTTTTATAAACTTGTTCAATATGCTCTTTACTGGTTACTCTCACTGGAATAGAGACTGAGAGATAGTTACCTTTAGAGCTAGGCGTGATTTTAGTTGAATAGTCACCTGGGGTATGTTTTTGTAATTCAGCAATAATTAAATCGGGTAGCTCATCACAAGCAATACCCATTACTTTAAAGTTTAATACTGTTGGGAATTCTAATAGTTCATCGAAATGGGTTTTCATTTTCTCAATCCAAGGTCTCTCGACCAATAGTTCAACACGAGCCCTAAACCCAAGTTAATACGGTTAAAGAGCTAGCTAATTATCTATGGAAGTATTTTATCACTAATTAGTTGGCTTTGGCTATGTTAGCTATTTTCTATGCTAAAACTAAACTTTATAAAAACTTGGAGATGTGTAGATTATTTTTAACGCGCAGATCACGGGTTTCTACTAGTTCAAATCGCTAAAATCAGTCAAGATTAGCAACACTAAAGGCGGTTTCAGTTATAGATCTATAGATGATACACGTTTTGTCTCGAGGCTAATTAACACTTTTCAATTCTAAAACCAATTTTAATGGTAACTTGAAAATGAACAACTTTATTGTCAACTTGGTTGAATATAAGTAGGCAATGGTTTCTACCAGTTCAAACCGCTAAAATCAGCCAAGGGTCGCTAAACTAAAGGCGGTTTCAGTTATAGATGATGCGCGTTTTGTCTCGAGGCTAATTAACACTTTTCAATTCTAAAACCAATTTTAATGGTAACTTGAAAATGAGCAACTTTATTGTCAACTTGGTTGAACATAAGTAGGCCGCGGGTTTCTACTAGTTCAAACCGCTAAAATCAGCCAAGGGTCGCTAAACTAAAGGCGGTTTCAGTTATAGATGATGCGCGTTTTGTCTCGAGGCTAATTAACTATTTTCAATTCTAAAACCAATTTTAATGGTAGCTTGAAAATGAGCAACTTTATTGTCAACTTGGTTGAACATAAGTAGGCCACGGGTTTCTAGCACTTCAAACCGCTGAAATCAGCCAAGCTTAGCTACACTAAAGGCGGTTTCAATTATAGATGATGCGCGTTTTGTCTCGAAGCTAATTAACTATTTTCAATTCTAAAACCAATTTTAATGGTAACTTGAAAATGAGCAACTTTATTGTCAATAATGTGGCCATGGGTTTCTACCAGTTCAAACCGCTAAAATCAGCCAAGGTTAGCTACACTAAAGGCGGTTTTAGTTATAGATGATGCGCGTTTTGTCTCGAGGCTAATTAACACTTTTCAATTCTAAAACCAATTTTAATGGTAACTTGAAAATGAACAACTTTATTGTCAATAATGTGGCCGCGGGTTTCTACTACTTCAAACCGCTAAAATCAGCCAAGGGTCGCTAAACTAAAGGCGGTTTCAGTTATAGATGATGCGTGTTTTGTCTCGAGGCTAATTAACTATTTTCAATTCTAAAACCAATTTTAATGGTAACTTGAAAATGAGCAACTTTATTGTCAATAATGTGGCCGCGGGTTTCTACTACTTCAAACCAATCAAGGTTCGCTACACTAAAGGCAGTTTCAGAGATGGCATTTTGTATCGCTTCTTCAATACTGTTGGGGGAAGTACCAACGATTTCTAACTTTTTATAAGTGCGATGGTTTGACATAGTTAACCTTTCATTTTCAATGCATAGTAAGTTAAAGGTAGTTGAAGATAGCCATAAAAAAAAGGTGTCACAAAACTAATTGTGACACCTTTGTATCGTTGAAAAAGCTTAAGCTAATTGTATTGCTTAAACTTTTTCAATCACCATTGCGATACCTTGCCCAACGCCAATACACATTGCGCACAAAGCAAAACGCTTTTGTGATCTTTCTAATTGCCTCATAGCCGATAGTACAATCCTGGTACCGCTCATGCCAAGAGGATGTCCTAATGCAATTGCACCGCCCTGTGGATTAATACGTGGATCATCATCCTTTAGTCCTAATGCTCGAACACTTGCTATTGCTTGTGACGAAAATGCCTCATTAAATTCAATGATATCAATATCATCAATAGACATACCTAAACGTTTTAATAACTTAGCACTTGCTGGAGCAGGCCCAATTCCCATCACCCTAGGTTCAACACCAATGACCGCAGAGCCGACAACACGTGCTTTGGGTGTTAAGCCATTAGCTTTTGCGGCATCGGCGGATGCTAAAATAATAGCGGCGGCGCCATCATTAATACCAGAAGCATTGCCTGCCGTTACAGTTCCGCCATTACGAAATAATGCTTTAAGTGATGATAGTTTTTCTAAAGGCGTAAGTCTTAGATGTTCATCTTGTTCAAAAACGATGTCTTCACCACGACGTTGTGGGATTCGAACGGGAACAATTTCTTCGCTAAGTCGACCATCTTCTTGGGCTGCCTTGGCTTTTGTTTGGCTCCACAGAGCAAATTTATCTTGATCTTCACGGCTTATATTGAACTGCTCGGCAACATTCTCGGCAGTTTCGGGCATCGTTTCTGTGCCATACATTTTATCTAATTTCTTATTGATAAATCGCCAGCCCATAGTGGTGTCAAACATTTGTTGTGCTCGACTAAAAGTACTATCTGCTTTTCCCATTACAAAAGGAGCGCGAGTCATGCTCTCTACGCCTCCAGCGATAATAATGTCACCTTCGCCTGCTTTTATGGCATTAGATGCCATAGCAATAGCATTCATACCCGAGGCACATAAACGATTAATAGTACAACCAGCGACTTCTTTTGGATAACCTGCAACTAATAATGCCATACGTGCTACGTTGCGGTTGTCTTCACCTGCTTGATTAGCACACCCTAATATAACATCATCTACGTTACTTAAATCTAAATTCGGGTTACGAACTTTTAACGCAGTTAATGGAATTGCCGCTAGATCATCGGCACGAACGCTAGCGAGCCCTCCACCATAACGTCCAATAGGGGTTCGAATACCATCGCAAATGTATACTTCAGTCATAATTTAGCAAGCCTTATAAATTTATTTTCGATAATGTTTAAGTTCATTTGCTCATCTTGGGTTTTAATAATAAGAAGCCACTTGTAAGCACTGAGACTAAATGATCTATTTCTTTTTTGCTCATTTTAGTTGATAAGGTTGCGGAGCAAGTGTTAATCATCATGACACCATTCTCAAATAAGTGATCTAGTAACGCTTTAATCAGCGCGCTTTCAGTTTTATCGGCATATGCCTCTCGATAATTTCTTGGCGGCTGGGACTTTAAATGTACTCGAAACATAGTACCAGCACCGGTAACGCAGGCATCAATCCCCACTTCTTTAATCGCTGTCGTGATTTTTTCACGGGCATAAGTTGCTAACGCATTCAGTCTATCAACGGCTTGTTGATCAAAGTCTCTCATGGCAATTAAGCCAGCTGTCATAGTGACAGGGTTTGCAGAGAAGGTTCCTGAGTGTGGCAATAGTACTTTGGGCTCAGTGGGATCAAGCACCTTCATTACTTTGTCACAACCAGCAAGCGCACCTGTCGGGAAACCCCCTCCTATCATTTTCCCCATTGCAGTTAAATCAGGGTCGACACTATAATTTTGCTGAGCACCGCTATAATTTGTTCTAAAAGTAATAACTTCATCAAAGACTAATAGTGATGCGTTATCATCCGCCCATTTACGTAAGGCACAAACAAACTCTTCGCTTGCCGGAATTAACCCAACTCTATGTGGTAATAAGTCAACCAATATGCAGGCTAACTCATCTTTGTGTTGGTTAAGAATATGAATTGCACGGTCGACATCGTTAAAAGGTATGATCACCACATCTTCAAGTGCCTTTTCTGGCGTACCGACGGCCACCGGTATACTGCTCGGGTTATCTATGTCTCCCCAGTTACTTGGTGTAGCTGTTTGGCTTACTTCAGCATAATCATAAGCGCCATGATAAGCGCCTTCAACTTTAGCTATTTTAGCCTTTCCTGTGTAGGCGCGCGCCGCTTTAAGCATTGCCATGACCGCTTCTGTACCTGAATTTACAAAGCGAATTTTATCAAAACTCGGTACTCTTTTGCATAACAGCTCTGCATATTCAACTTCAACTTCAGTAGCCATAGTAAAGCAACTACCTTTGGCTAATTGCGCACTAACCCCTTCAACAACAGGTGCATAGGCATGACCATGAATTAATGATGCCATGTTATTAGCAAAATCGATGCGGGTTACACCTTCAATATCTGTTACATAGCAGCCTTCACCTCTTTCGGCGTAATAGGGTTGAGGCTTTCTGAAAATGGTGTTTCGGCTGACACCACCAGGCAAATACTTCAATGCTTTTGAAAAAATGTGTTCACTTTTATTCATGTTTATACTCGCTTTATAAAACTCTTCACTGACTATTCGTAGGTATTTTCAACTTGCGTTTATTAAGGTGACATCAGTACGTTCTTGCACATATTCAAAACTTACCTTGGGTGCTAGCTCAATTAATAACAAGCCAGCTTCAGTAACATCAATTACACATAAATCAGTATAAATACGATTCACTACGCGTTGACCAGTTAAAGGAAAAGAGCACTCTGGCATAATTTTGGCCGAACCTGTTTTGGTTGTATGCTGAGTGATAATGTAAATGGTTTTTACGCCAGCAACTAAATCCATGGCTCCACCTACTGCTGGAATTGCATCAGGAGCACCTGTAGACCAGTTAGCCAAATCACCTTTTTCAGATACTTGCATGGCGCCTAATACACAAACATCTATATGTTTGCCGCGAATCATAGAGAAGCTATCCCCATGGTGAAAGTAAGCCGCACCGGGTATGGCAGTAACAGGTTTTTTCCCTGCATTAATCAAATCTGGATCTAGTTCGTCGAACCTAGGCTCAGGCCCCATGCCTAATAAGCCATTTTCTGTATGATAAATGACTTCTCGGCCGGCAGGTACGTATTGGGCAACTTTCTCAGGGATGCCTATGCCTAAATTTACATAGCAACCATCTTCAATATCTTGAGCACAACGTTGTGCCATCTGCTCGCGTGTCCAACCAATAACTATAGCGTTATTGTTTTCTGCTACTGAGTTCATAGAATGCTTATTCATGGGTATACTACTCCCTCTTTCACTAATTTAGATTCTTGTAGCGGCTTGCTTACTTCAATAACTTGATTGACATAAATTCCCGGAGTGACAACGTTTTCGGGATCTATATCACCTAACTCAACTATTTCATTGGCTTGCACTATGGTATTAGTGGCAGCCATTGCCATGATAGGTGCAAAGTTTCGCGCCGTTTTATTGAAGGTAAGATTGCCGTATCTGTCTGCTTGCTTTGCCTTGATTAAGGCAAAATCAGCTTTGATAGCACATTCCATCACATATTCTTCGCCATCGAAGCATCGAGATTCTTTGCCGTTAGCTAAAGGTGTACCTACAGAAGTTGGGGTATAGAATGCCGGAACGCCAGCGCCAGCTGCGCGAATGCGTTCAGCTAGTGTGCCTTGAGGTACCAACTCCAATTCAATTTTACCACTGCGATAAAGCTCAGGAAAAACCATCGAATTTGCTGTTCTAGGGTATGAACAGATCATTTTAGCTACTTGGCCATTCTCAATTAACGCAGCCAAGCCAACACGACCACTACCAGTATTATTATTGATAACCGTTAGATTTTTTGCACCGTGATCAATCAAGGCGTGAATTAATTCTATTGGACTTCCTGCTTCACCGAAGCCGCCTATCATTACCGTATCACCGTCTTTGATATCGTTAATTGCAATGGCGCAACTTGCTACACGTTTATTTATCATTAGTCGAACTCGTTATAAGTTAAATACCAAAATTATTTGTTCGAGGTGCGAACATTTGTTACTATATCGAACATAGTGATTTAGTGTAGGGTTGGGGTAGTTGAATGTCAAACAAAATAACAAGGCTTGGGTGGAGACTATGACAAAACCGGATAGCTTGATGAATGAAACGCGAGTCAATGATATTGCTAATAATAAAGGTGAAAGCCGAGGCGAATTTGTGCAATCTTTGGTAAAAGGTTTAACGGTTATAAAAGCTTTTAATCAACAACGACCTAGCATGACATTATCGCAAGTTGCAAAGGTAACAGGTTTTACGCGTGCAGCTACTCGACGATTTTTACTGACACTTGTCAATGAAGGTTATGCGAAGCAAGACGGCAAACAGTTTTCTTTAACTGCTAAGGTATTAGATTTAGGTTTCTCTTATTTATCCACATTAGACATTTGGCATAACGCCAAACCAATGATGAGTGAACTCGTTGAACTGTTAAACGAATCATGCTCGGCTGCTGTACTAGATGGCAATGATGTTGTATATGTTGCACGAGTAGCAACGACTAAAAGAATTATGTCAATAACACTTAACATAGGCTCGCGTTTACCTGCTTTTGCGACCTCTATGGGGAGAGTATTGTTGGCAGATATGTCAGATCATTTACTGAACAATTTCATCGATAAATGTCAGTTTGAACAGTTTACCTCATACACTATAACGGGAAAGATAGCCTTAAAGGCAGAAATTGCACAGGTGAAAAAGCAAGGTTACTCTCTAGTTGAGCAAGAATTAGAAACTGGTTTAACTTCTATATCTGTGCCCGTACACAATGGTAGTGGTGAAGTAATTGCTGCATTAAATGTGAGTACTCATATGTCACAAACGGCGAGACAGCAAATTTTGGAGGTGATATTACCGGCATTGCTGCAATGCGCTAACAAGGTTGAGCGTTTAGGTTAGCTTTAATAGAAAAGCACTAGCAGATAATCTGCAGTTATGATTTAATAACTGTTTATATTTACAGTGCAGAGTTTATTCATATGTTCTCTTTAATGCAACAAACTGATTTTCCGGTTTTTTTTATCCCTGTTGTAATAGCTTTTCTGTTATTGGTTATGTTGCTTGCACTTCGACAAATTTCCCAACAAAGCAAACAAATCTCCTTGTTAAGCGCTAAAGTTGAACAGTCGTCATCTGGGCAAAATAATATTTTACAACAGCTTTTTGATAAACAACAATTGCAACTTGCTGCTCTCTTCGACCAAAAAATGGCAGAGCTTAGGCTAAAGTTATTGAGAGAATTAAGTAATCAAAAAGAGCAACTCGATCGAAAGTTACATCAAAATCAAAATCAAACACTTGAGCAGTTAATTGGTCATTTGAATAAAACCACCCAAGCGAATAGAGAAGAGCTAAGTAAATCGCTATTGCAAAGTAGTGAACAAATGACAAAACGAATGGATGTACTTACACAAGCAACGGATAAACGCTTACAAGAAATTGGTGGTCAGGTTGAAAAAAGGCTAAGCGATGGTTTTGAAAAAACCACTAAAACCTTTAGTGATATTTTACAACGATTAGCACTAATTGATGATGCGCAGAAAAAAATTACAGAGCTGTCCACTAACGTTGTTAGTCTACAAGAAGTGTTAAACGACAAGCGCTCAAGAGGGGCTTTTGGTGAAGTGCAGCTTAATGGCCTTATTCGAAATGTATTACCTGAGCAAAGTTTCAAGCTTCAGCATGTTTTATCAAATGGCAAGATAGCAGATTGCGTATTATTCTTGCCAAAGCCAACAGGTAACGTTGTGGTAGATGCTAAATTTCCTTTAGAAAATTATCGTAAAATGATGGACTTTGAATTAGCGCAATCGGATCGAAAAGTTGCTAACCGTCAATTTAAAGTAGATATAAAAAAGCATATTAATGACATCAGTGATAAGTATTTAATTGACAATGAAACCGCTGATGGGGCTATCATGTTTATTCCCGCAGAAGCCGTTTTTGCTGAAATTCATGGTCATCAGACTGACTTAGTTGATTATGCTAATAAAAAGCGAGTTTGGTTAGTATCGCCCACAACATTGATGGCTATACTCACCACAGCGCGTTCGGTATTAAAAGATGAAGCAACACGCAAACAGGTGCATATCATCCAGGCACATTTGTCAGATTTAGCCCAGGACTTTAATCGCTTTAAAGGTCGGTTTGCTAATTTGGCAAAGCATATAGATCAAGCTGCCGTTGATGTTAAGCAAATTCATACCTCGGCAGATAAAATCACTAACCGTTTTGAGAAAATTGAACAAGTAGAATTACAAAATACAGAAAGTAATGCAATTGCCGCTAACTAGCCAGAGCGATCCTATTGCCACCTTGCTCTTTAGCTTGATCAAGTGCACTTGCTGCTAAATTCATTAAATCTTTTAAATGGAAACTATCATTTATTTTGCATGATATCCCCACACTAACTTTGCAATTTAAGTGTACGTTTTGTGGAGTTGCAATCAAATTATTTTCTATTGAAGCTTGAATACGGTGAGCGATGACTTTAGCTTCATGTAACGTTGTGTCTGCTAAAGCTATCACAAACTCATCACCATCTACCCGCGCAAAACAATCTTGAGCACGACAATGACTTTTTATTTGTTTAACTGTTTCCACCAAGGATAAATCGCCTATGTGGTGACCGTGAATATCGTTAATGCGTTTAAATTGATCAAAATCTAGCAACATTAAACTAAATGGCCGCTTAAATTCATTTGCTATGGCTAGGTTATTACCCGCAGTTTCAAAAAAATGATGGCGATTATAAATACCTGTGAGCGAATCTGTTGTTGCTTGTCTGGTAAGTTTTAACTCGTTCTTTTCGATTTCATTTGCAAACAGTGTCAAGACAAAAATAACTTCGATCATATTGAAAAAAAACACAGATTGGTAAATCAAGTTATTCATATCGTCACTAAGGGCGATTAGAGGGGCGTGATTAAATGTATTTTGGCAATATATAAATAGTACAATAGCAATAAAGCTTAAGGTTAATTTTTCAAACTTATCCTTAAGTTCAAATAACAAAAAAGAGCCAGTAGGTACTAAAAAGAAATACAGGTGAAAGCCTGATTGATTGGTAACGAAGACATTGGTACATATAACTAAGTGCAGCATTAAAATGCAAAAAAACCAGATTTTACTCGCTTTATGAGCATTGTATTTATTGAGCAATAGTGTAATTGCGTAGGCTAAAATAAAAAGCGCATTAATAAAAGCAACTAAAGACTCACTTAAGATAAAAATATAGTTAAGTGTGTATAAGCCAGCAATAAACATAGAAAACAAGGCAACACTATTGGTAGCTTTAGCTTTGTTAGCAATGTTAAAAGGCTGATGGTTCGTGCCCAAGTTTACTAAAGAGGTTAATATCATAGCTAGTGTATTAATCAGTTATCTGCAAGTTAGAATGCAACATTTATAAAAACAATAATTAAAAGAATAGGACAAATGTAGCGTAAATAAAGGCCGAAGAGTTTTAACTTGAAGTTTTTTTGCAAAATAGCCATATCTGTCAGTTTATTGCCTCGTTGCCAAATCCAGCCAACCACTAAGAAATAAAACAACGACATTAGTGGTTGTAATATAGTGGTAAGTACTTGAATCACTAGACCAAATAACATATCGAAAAAAGCAACTAAGGTCATACTAGCCACCAACACTACCGTGGAAATTAACCAGGTAGCACGCTTACGACTCATGCTCTTATCTTCAACTAAATATGCAACAGGTACTTCAGTTGAAGAAATAGTTGAAGTTAGCGCCGCAATAGAAAGTAACGCGAAAAAGCTAAATGAGACGAACAAACCACCTGATCCCATAGACGCAAATAGCGATGGCAAAATACTAAAAATTAGTTGTCCTTCGCCAATTAAATGTCCGTCAGTAAATACTTCTTGTCCGGCGTGCTGGGCTACAAATAATGCTGGAATAATAAGTAAACCGGCTAAAAAGGCTATGAAGGTATCTAGCGCTGCGATTGAAAGTACCAGCTTACCAAGATCTTGACCTTTTTTCATGTAAGAGCCATATACCATCATGCCGCCCACACCAATTGAAAGGGAGAAGAAAGCTTGCCCCATGGCTGAAATGATTAATTTGGGATTGGTGACTTGCGCAAAGTCAGGGATCAAATAAAGCGCAACACCAGCTTGAGCCCCATCTTGTTGCAAAATATAAACGATTAAACCCACTAACATCGCTAATAATACCGGCATTAACCGAGAAGACCAGCGTTCTATACCAGCGTGAACACCGCGATGAATGATACTTGCACTCAATATAATAAAAATAGGTGTGAAGACAATATTTCTTAAGGTACTTGAGGTTGATAGCCAAACAGAAATATCGATGAAACCGAGCAATTCAAATAGGGCACTTAAAGCATGAGCTAACATCCAGCCTGCGACAATCGTGTAGAAACTGAGCATCATTACTGCGCCAAATAAACCAATAATGCCAGCATTTCGGCCAGTGTTATGAAAACGTTCACCACAAGCTTGTGCAAGGGCGCTTACCGGATTTTTCTGTGCTTGATTGCCAATGTAAACTTCAGCATATAATGCTGGCAAAGCCAACAATACAGTAACAACGAGGTAAACAAATAAAAATGCCCCCCCACCATTATTAGCTGCTTGAGTTGGGAAGCCCCATATATTTCCTAAACCAATTGCAGAGCCAGCAGCAGCTAAAATGAAGCCAATGCGAGAGTGGAATGAATCACGAGTTGTAGCTGAAGACATAAAAGAAGTATTGTTATTATTAATTATGGATTTAGCTTACCGACTTAACTGTGTCGAGTAAAGTGATTGGACAGAACTAATATGATTGCTAACTTGTTACATATTTAGCTTGATTTTAAGCTGATCATTTATGTTATTATCTCAAAAAAATTTTGAAGAGCCAATTATATGCTGCAATATCAAATAATCCCTGTGACGCCTTTCCAACAAAACTGCACATTATTTTGGTGCGATGAAACAAATCAGGCAGCCATCGTAGATCCAGGCGGTGATATCGAGAAAATTATTGCGGCCGTCGATCAGCAAAAATTAGTCGTTGTTAAAGTATTATTAACCCATGCACATATTGATCATGCGGGAGCGACTAATGCAGTGGCTAAGTATTACGGTGTTAACATTGAAGGGCCTCATAAAGAAGATCAATTCTGGATCGACTTAATTGAAGAACAAAAACAGCGCTTTGGTTTTACCGAAGCTGAATTTTTCACCCCTGATCGTTTTTTAGAGCAAGGTGATAGTGTCAGTTTTGGTAATATTGTCTTGGAAGTGTATTTTTGCCCAGGACACACTCCTGGGCATGTGGTATTTTTTCATCGTGAATCTAAACTCGCGCAAGTCGGTGATGTGTTATTTCAAGGCTCCATTGGCCGAACAGATTTTCCTCGAGGTGATCACGACACTTTAATCAATTCAATTCGAAATAATATCTTTCCACTAGGGGATGAGGTGCGCTTTATACCAGGACACGGCCCAATGAGTACTTTTGGAGCAGAGCGTAGCAGTAATCCCTATGTTAGTGATCAAGCGGTGGGGGTAGGTTAATATTATGGCCAGTTTTGTTTATCGTGCACAACGACGCTTGAAAAAAATTGATTCAAGTAAGCTTTTTCAAGGCGTTATTATTGCTGTAATTTTACTTTCGGCATTATTAATTGGCGCTAAAACTCATAATCTATCCGAGCAATCAATAGCTATACTCACTTTCCTTGATTTGGGAATAACAATATTTTTTGTGATAGAGATTGTTATTCGTTATCTTGCTTACCCTAATAAAAAGCAATTTTTCCGCAATGGTTGGAATATATTCGACACCATAATTGTGGTTGGTAGCTTAATTCCAACGGGAGGCTCAGGGGTACTACTGGCTCGTTTATTACGCGTTTTTAGAGTGCTACGTTTAGTTTCTATGGTGCCTGAATTAAGGCTGTTAATAAATGCGCTGCTAAAAGCCATTCCTAGAATGGGTTATATTGCCTTGTTAATGTTTGTCATCTTCTATATTTATGCGGCCATGGGCAGTATGTTCTTTCATCAAATAAATGAAGTGCTATGGGGCGATGTGTCAATTTCTATGTTGACTTTATTTAGAGTAGCGACATTTGAAGATTGGACCGATGTAATGTATGAAACTATGGCTATTCATCCGCTTAGTTGGATTTATTATTTAAGTTTTATTTTTTTAACTGCCTTCGTTTTCTTAAATATGATGGTGGGAACTGTACTGGAAGTCATGGGACAGGAGCATGAAAATTATCGCGCCGAGCAACATGGTGAAACGAGTGCGGGAGGGGAGCCAGCCAGTCGTGCTCAAATTGAGAAGCTGGAACAAGAGTTAACTGAAATCAAAAAACTTATTTTAACGGTTCGCGATCGACAATAAGTCGTGTTATCAAAAGCCTTCCATCTTATAAAAAGAAGGCAAATACTATTGCCTTTGATTATAGCGCGTCAATATAGTATCTAAATGATTAGCAAAGGTTTGACGATCATTTTGATTTAACGGCGGTGGACCACCTGTTTGTACACCGCTGGCTCGCATGGTATCCATAAAATCGCGCACATTAAGACGTGATTTTATGTTCTCTTTGGTGAAAAGCTCACCCCTGGGGCTCAGCGCAATAGCTGATTTAGTTATTACCTCATCAGCTAATGGAATGTCTGCAGTAATGACGAGATCATTTGCTTGGACACGTTTTACTATTTCATCATCAGCAATATCAAAACCAGAACTGACCTGCATAAAATGTATCACCCGTGATGGTGGTATGCGAATAGGGTGGTTTGCTACTAAGGTCGTTTTAATTTTTGTTCTTTCTGCCGCTTTAAACAGGATTTCTTTGATTACAACAGGACAAGCATCAGCGTCTACCCAAATATTCATATATTTTCCAGTAAAAGTGGTAAAGTTTGGCAGTGCCATAATAACTCACTTTTCTGTGCTAATGGAGTTCCTTTGACAATAAATACAGTAAAACCGCATTATGCGCAAATATGGAAAACAGTTCAGCTTATTCCAATAGGAAAAGTGGCTTGTTATGGCCAAATTGCCGACTTAGCGGGTCTACCGGGCAGGGCTCGGCTCGTAGGCAAGGCATTAGGAAAAGTGCCAGAGTCAGGTTGGCAAGGAAAAACAGTGCCTTGGTATAGAGTCATTAATTCACAAGGGAAAATATCATTTCAACAGGGCAGTGAAAGTTTTGAACGGCAAAAGCAATCTTTGCAAGATGAGCAAGTTGTTATTATTGGCGCTCGAATAAAATTAAAAGATTTTCAATGGCAGCCAGATTTAACAGAGTTACTATTTTCGTTAGAGTATTAATTTATGAAATTAGTTCTACCTCGATAATACAGCAGTAAATTGAGTAATAGTGCTATTTCTGAAGATATTTAATCGATCCCAACGTATATTTAATCAACAAAAGACATAAATAAATTTGACTTGCTACGAAAGAATTAGTAAAACATGTAAAGCAAATTATTCGTACCTATTTTTAGGCTCTTTTGCTTAAGTAATAATCAAAAAAGACCATTCATATATTTTGAAACATTTTATTAACAAAATAGTTTTTATTTATATGTGTGATATTTTTTATTTATTACTAGAATAAATAAACAACTTTGTAACTCCCGTCTTGACAGCTTGTTTGACATTATCTTTGTTATCAAAATTTAAATAGCAATTGGTTGGGAACTATGTCCAAAGTAAGTAAGAAAAGCCTCATCGCTACGGCAATGGTAGGCGCACTAGCATTAACAGGTAGTAATATCGCTGCTGCTGATGCATTAACAGATCTTCAAAAAGCTGAAGCTAAAATATTTAAGCAATCAGCTAAATCACAAGCAAAAATCAACACCATTTACGAACAGACGCAAGATCTTCTTGCTGATTACCGTAATACTGTTGATGAAGCAGACGTTCTTCGTGGTTATAACGATCACGTTCAGCGTATGGTTGATGATCAAATCGCAAATATCGCATCTTTACAAAAGCAAATCGATGGTATTGATAAAGTCAAGCAAGGTGTTGTACCGCTAATGTACAAAATGATCGACACCTTAGAAAAATTTATCGATTTAGATGTACCGATGAATATTGAACGTCGTAAAGAGCGTCTTGCTAATTTACGTGACGTAATGGGCAACTCTAACGTTACTACTTCTGAGCAATTTCGTTTAGTACTTGAAGCTTACGAGATTGAAGCGGGTTACGGCACAATTTTTGATGCTTACCAAGCAGAAATGGACTTTAACGGTACTACGTTAACGGCTGATTTTGTTCATATGGGACGTATTGCTTTTGTTGCACAATCTCTAGATGGTAAACGTTCATGGTTATGGAATAATCAAAACCGTGCATGGGAAGAGCTTAGTGACGATTATTTGAAACCTATAAAAGATGCTATCGCTATGGCGCGCAAGCAACTTCCGATGGACTTAACTAAATTACCAATATTTGCGGCAGGAGCGGAATAATGAAGAAAGTTATTAATTTTGTAACGCTAGCAGCAATTATGACCGCTGGCTTAGTGGCAACGACACAAGCAAATCAGTTAGACGATTTATTAAAGCAAGTTAAAGCTGACCGTGTATCTGAAGCTAGACTTGATAAAAAACGTGAAGCTGAATTTAAATCTGCACGTGCTGACAAGCAAGCGCTTTTAAATAAAGCAAAAGCTGAGTTAAAAAGTCAAGAAGCTCGCAATAAGCGTTTAACGAAAGAATATGCTGCTAATGAAATTAAATTAGCACAAAAAGAAGTTGAGTTAGACAACGCTACTGGTACTTTAGGTGAAATGTTCGGTGTATCTCGTGCAGCTGCTGCAGGTGCTTACGGCCAAATCGCCACTTCAATTGTTAGTGCTGAATTTCCAGGTCGTGGTGAAGCATTGAACCGTATTGCTAATGCTAAAGAAATTCCAGCATTAGAAGATCTTGAAGAATTATGGTTTGCTCTTCAAACTGAAATGACACAATCAGGTAAAATTTCTAAGTTCTCAGTAGAAGTGACTAACCTAGATGGCGCTAAGTCAACTGAAACTGTGACACGTTTAGGTACATTTAACTTAGTATCAGACAATGGTTACTTAACTTACAATGATGAAGTTGGTCAAGTTCAACCATTACCTAAGCAACCAGCAGGCTACATTTCAGAAACTGCATCAGGCTTTTTTAACACAAATTCTGGTTATGCTGGTGTTTATGTAGATCCTTCACGTGGTGGTATTTTATCACTAGAAACACGTAAGAAATCAGTAGAAGAGTTCTTCCATGAAGGTAAAGAAGTTGGTTATGCCATCACTGTCCTGTTAATTATTGGTTGTTTGATTGCCCTTGAACGTATAATCGTTTTAGGTGGCATGAGCTCTAAAATTAAAGCACAAGAGAAGAATCTTGATACACCAAATGAAAACAACCCTCTAGGTCGTTTACTTAAAATTTATCATGAAAACAAAGCTGTTGATGCTGAAACATTAGAGTTGAAACTTGATGAAGGTATTTTACGCGAAACACCTAAGGTAGACCGTGGTGTTAACTTAATCAAAATGTTTGCAGCCATTGCCCCATTAATGGGTCTATTAGGTACTGTAATCGGTATGATTATGACTTTCCAAACCATTACCTTATTTGGTACTGGTGACCCGAAAATTATGGCGGGTAACATCTCACTAGCATTAGTTACTACAGCATTAGGTTTGATTTGTGCATTACCACTTATTCTTATCCACTCAATTGTTGCTGGTAAATCTAAAAGCGTTTTACAAAGCGATTGCTGAGAAGGAGTCTAAATAATGTTATTCCTGATAGAGCTTTGGGAATCTGTCAGGGGTTTTATTGCAACTGGCGGTAACGTACTTTACGTTGTTGCCTTTGCACTCTTATTGATGTGGATATTGATGATAGAACGTTACTGGTTTTTATCATCTGTTTATCCACCAATGAAAAACGATATCGTTTCTCGTTGGGAAGCACGCTCAGATACTACATCTTGGTATGCGCATCGTATTAGAGAGACTTGGATTTCCGAAGCAAATGAACTACTTGAACAGCGTATGATCACCATCAGAACATTAGTGGCAATGTGTCCATTAATTGGTTTGTTGGGAACGGTAACCGGTATGATTGGTGTGTTTGAAACAATGGCACAGCAAGGTACAGGTAACCCACGTTTAATGGCCGCAGGTATATCGCAAGCAACAATTCCGACTATGGCGGGTATGGTTGCAGCATTATCTGGTGTGTTTTTTAGTTCAAGATTAGACGCTCAAGTTAAACTAGCAAAGGCTAAACTGGTTGACAGTTTACCTCACCACTAGAGAGATATTTTCATGGCACGTAAAAAGATTCGTGAGGACGAAGAAGCAGCAATAGATATGACACCGATGCTCGACATCGTATTCATAATGCTGATCTTCTTCATTGTAACCACTTCATTTGTAAAAGAAGCGGGTATTGAAGTAAATAAACCAAAAGCAGCGCAACAAACTAAACAGAAAAATGCCAACATCTTTGTAGCAATAAAAGATAACGGTGAGATTTGGTTAGATAAAGGTCGTGTTGACATCGAACGTGTTGGTGCAAGGATTGAAAAATTACTTGCTGAACAACCTACAGATGTTGTTATTATCCAAGCTGACAAAGATGCTAAACATGGCATAGTTGTTAAAGTAATGGATGCAATTAAAGAAGCAGGAAGTGGTCTTAGAATCTCAATTGCTGCAGCGAAGGGGTAGGATATGGGTCGCTTTTTAGTATCAATACTACTAGGCGCTGCGGTTACCTTTGGTCTATTTGCTTTTATGGCTTTCCTTGTTTCTAGCGGTGATAGAAGCAAGGATGAGGCACAAGAGAATATAATCGTAGAAGTTAATACTACGCCACCAAAGTCTTCTGCAGAGCAGCGTCGTCGAGTACCACCGCCGCCGCCTCCGCCACCTAAAGCTCCACCTAAGCAACAGACTCCTGAGCCTGAAGCTAATAACGATACCAGTGGCTTGCAATTTAACATGCCCGGTGTTCAGTTAGCGGGTGCATCAACAGGTTTGTCCGCTCCAGGTGCCGGTTTTGGTCGTGATGGCGATGCAACACCGATTGTTCGAATAGAGCCTAAATACCCTATTCAAGCAGCTCGTGATGGTAAAGAAGGTTGGGTTAAACTTTCATTTACTATTAACGAAATCGGTGGTGTTGAAGATGTTAAAGTCATTGAAGCAAAGCCTAAGCGTATTTTTGATAAAGAAGCTAAACGTGCGCTGAGAAAGTGGAAGTATAAACCTAAAGTTGTTGATGGTAAGCCATTAAAACAAGAAGGTTTAAGTGTTCAACTAGACTTTAAAATGGACGGAGGTAGCTAATGAGTTTGAATAAATTTACTTTTAAGAAATTATCAACTTCTTTAGTTGTTATTGCTTCAATTCTTGTTGCTCAAGCGCCGTTTGCAGATGTTGCAAACGCCGCCGGTGCTAAAGAAGAGAAGAAAAAACGTCCTACGCAGTTAGTTGGTCCATCTGTTGGTAAGAAAGTGCAGAAAGCTTTTGAAGCATACACTGCTGATGATATCGATGGTGCTTTAGTAATTTTAAAAGACATTAGTGCTAAGAAAGATTACGATAAAGCCTATGTTGCACGTTTTATAGCGGTTATGTACGCTACAAAAGGTGATCATGAAAAAGATGCCATTGTGTATTTAAAGCAAGCTGTAGCACCTGACATCTTAAATGAAGGTGATCACGGTGAAGCCATAAAATTGTTGGGTGATTTGCAAATGCAAACCAAGGATTATAAAGGCGCTTTAGCTAGCTATAAAAATTGGATGGAGTTTACTGGAAAAAGTGATGGTAGTACTTGGGTTAAAATCGCTCAAGCTTATTACGAATTAAAACAGCTGGATAAAATGATTGTGCCTGCCGATAAAGCCATTGCTGCTTTTGGTGATAAGCCTAATCAAAACCCATACGCTCAAAAGCTTACTTCTTTTTATGAAAGAAAAATGTACAAAGAAGCTATTGATGTATTGGAAACAGTTGTGCTAATTTTTCCAGAAAACAAAACGTGGTGGAATCAATTAGGAATGTTCTACTTATTAGTAGAAGATTACCCTAAAGCAGTGCAAACCCTTGATTTGGCTTATAAGCAAGGTTTCCTAGAAAAAGAAGGACAAATTAAAACGTTAGCAAATTTGTATTCTTCTAGTGAAGCACCTTATAAAGCAGCGACGTTATTAGAAAAGCATATTGCTTCAGGTTTAGTTAAAAGAGATGACAAAAACATCTCAACTTTAGCTAACGCATACCATGCTGCTCAACATGTTGCCACAGCCGCTAAGTATTACGGTGAACTAGCTAAGATGACAAATGAGGCTAAACACTACCGTAAACAAGGTATGTTGTTAAAGCAAGATGAGCAATTTTCTAAGGCTATACCAGCGCTAAATAAAGCACTAGAGTTAGGTATTAAAAATAAAGGTCGTATATACATGAGTATTGCCGAGTCTTATTTTTACCTAGAAAAGTATAAAAAAGCTTATGCTGCAATTAATAAAGCAATGGAAGATCCGAAGTCGCGTAAAGCTGCTAAAGGTTGGAAAGGTTTTATTGCAGATACCGCAAGACGTAAAAAAGTTTCAATATAGTTTATTAACTATACGAATATAAAAAGCCAGTTATTTCTAATCAGAGATGCTGGTTTTTTTTTGGAAGAAAATTAAGCCATTATTGAATTTTTTTGAAATTTAAATTAATACTTGATGGTCTATGTAAAAAGTCATATAAATAATATGCTCTTTGTATTAATAATCTAAAAATAAAGGAAATGTGTCATGAATCTACTTAAAAAACCTGGTCTAGCTGCTGTTATGGGCTTATTAGCTTTATCTGTTTTTGCCAGTAATGTTGCTAAAGCAGAAACTAATCCGTTTGCATCACAAGACTTAGTCACTTTCGCTGAAGAAGGCAAGAGTGAAGGAAAATGTGGTGAAGGGAAAGATAAAGCCAAAGGTAAGTGCGGTGAAGGTAAATGTGGCGAAGGAAAAGCTAAAGCCAAAGGTAAGTGTGGTGAAGGTAAATGTGGCGAAGGAAAAGCTAAAGCCAAAGGTAAGTGTGGTGAAGGTAAATGTGGCGAAGGAAAAGCTAAAGCCAAAGGCAAGTGTGGTGAAGGTAAATGTGGCGAAGGAAAAGCTAAAGCCAAAGGCAAGTGTGGTGAAGGTAAATGTGGCGAAGGAAAAGCTAAAGCCAAAGGTAAATGTGGCGAAGGAAAAAGCAAAAGCAAAAAATGTGGTGGTTAATCCTCATATAAGCTAAGTTTTTGTACTTCAAAAAAACGAGCACTAGGCTCGTTTTTTTGTGTGCTCTAACAAGTCGACAAAGAAACTATGGGTTGCCAATATAATAATAGATAGTCCACTTTTCACTCCGTAAGGTTTTTTCTGGAACAATATGCGTTGATACAGAAATGTTAGCCTTGGTAGAGGTAAATGTTGTCTTTAATCCATTGTCGGCTTTTCTAGCTTGTTGCTCCATTACCCAGTCATCACCTAAACATTGCTTAATGGTTTGTTGAGCTTGTTGATAATAATTGTCTGCTGTAGCCTTATCATTAGCGGTAATATTACAGGAATAGGTTGTTTGAGAGTTACCTAGCGTCCAAATGTGGCAACTTTCACCAATAATATTATATTTAGCCTTCCAAGTGTTTGATGCTCTTGTTTGCAGTTTAGTCGATTTTATTTGTTCAAATCCGCTCCCGTGCGCATCAATAAGCAACTTTATTTTAGTACAAGGTTGGCTTACTGGACTATGTTTTTTATGAGCTATATTATTTTGATTTACACAGGCACAAAGTAAAGTGCTCGATAAAATTATTATTAATTTTGTAATATTATTCATCAGAAAAGCTTCCTGCTAATAAGGAGGTTTATATACTAGGACATGCTCGTTGAAGCACCCTAGGTACAAAAGAAATAATACTAAATTAACGGTGATTTTAATAGCGATTAAAAACTGTTAAAATATGTCTCAATCATAATTTAAGTTTATTCTTTTTTATTAGGAACTCTATTGAACAATAATGATGTATTGCGGCGCATACGCTACACTTTTAATTTTAATGACAAGCAGATGATAGCTTTGTTTGCTTCTGCTGGTATGAACGTTAGCCGAGAGCAAATAAGTCAGTGGCTCAAAAAAGATAATGACAGTGATTTCGTTGCTTGTGTGGATGTACAACTTGCCAGTTTTCTAAATGGATTTATCAATGAAAAGCGGGGCAAAAAAGAAGGTGCCCAAGCTGTTGCTGAAAAAAGACTTTCCAATAATGTTATTTTAACTAAGTTGAAAATAGCATTAAACCTTAAAGCAGAAGAGCTGATTACCTTACTTGAGAGTGTTGACTTTCGATTAAGTAAGCCTGAATTGACAGCATTTTCAAGAAAGCCTGAGCATAAAAATTATCGAATGTGTAAAGATCAGGTCTTGCGTAATTTACTACAAGCAATAGATAAAAAATATCACGTGGCAAGAACGACAAAGTATAAAGCGGATGAGCAAAATAATAGTAGCGCTTCAGACCTTAAAAAAAGTAGTGGCAAGCGTTATATAAGTAAGAAAACGGAAGAATACATTGAGGGTGCAAGACCAAATTCAAGTGCTATCTATGTTAACCCAAATAGTAAAAAATCGACTAAAGATAGCGCTAGCCGGAAAACCTTGAAGCTGAGACCTGAAGATATTTACAAGCAGCCGAATAAATAATTAAAGTCACCACGTTGAAAAGCCCAAGCGATGTTCTTGGGCTTTTTATTTTACAATACAATCTGTAGACATATAGCTGATGATGAATTTATTATATTGCGGATATGCTAAAGGGCATAAAATATTGCCAACTACTTCTCATATTAACATCAAATGACCAAAACTACATTTACCTTAATGGTACAAGGGACAACTTCGGATGCCGGAAAAACCACACTAGTTGCCGGCCTTTGCCGATTGTTTGCTAATCAATGCATTAAAGTGGCCCCGTTTAAACCGCAGAATATGGCGCTTAACAGTGCTGTAACACCATGTGGAGGAGAAATTGGCCGTGCTCAAGCTTTACAAGCAAAGGCTGCTAATGTAGCACTTGATGTCGACTTTAATCCTGTACTACTAAAACCCAATTCAGATACTGGTGCCCAAGTCATTATTCACGGAAAAGCCATTAGCGCTAATCAAGGGAGCATGGAAGCGGCTCAATACCAAGATTACAAAAAAATAGCGATGCAGGCAGTGATAGAATCTCATTTGAGATTAGAAAAAGCCTATGAACTAATTGTTGTGGAAGGCGCAGGTAGTCCTGCTGAGATTAATTTGAGGGCAGACGATATAGCCAATATGGGCTTTGCAGAACAAGTTGATTGTCCTGTGATTATTATTGCTGATATTGATAAAGGCGGCGTTTTTGCTCAATTAGTTGGCACCTTAATGCTATTGTCTCAATCCGAGCAAGATAGGGTGGTAGGTTTCGTTATTAACCGTTTTCGTGGTGATATCTCCCTATTAGAGTCAGGCCTGACATGGCTTGAAGAAAGAACCAATAAGCCAGTACTTGGCGTGTTGCCCTATTTACATGGTTTGGATATCTCATCGGAAGACGCTATAGTGACCCAGCAGGAGCACACGACCAAGCAAAGAAAAGTTAAAATCGTGGTGTTAGTTTATCCTCACATGAGTAACCATACAGACTTTGACGCGTTAAGGCATCATGAAGAAATTGATTGCCAATTTCTATTTGCCAAAACCCCCGTGCTGAAAGTTAATATTCCAGCCTGTGATTTAATTATTTTACCGGGCAGTAAAAATGTCATTAGTGATTTGACTTTTATCAAGGCACAACCTTGGGTGCAAAATATCGCCAAACATTTACGCTACGGTGGCAAAGTGTTGGGTATTTGTGGCGGCTACCAAATGTTGGGTCAACATATTACTGATCCATTACTCATTGAGGGTACAACTTCGCATTGTGCAGGTTTGAAATACTTGCCAATGACCACTGAATTAAGACGCAATAAAGTCTTAACTAATGTGCAAGGGACATTGAGCCTTTTGCAGGAAAGTGCCAGCGTGACGGGCTATGAAATTCATGCCGGAATGAGTGAGTTTATGCAACATTCAACTATTAAAGCAACACCGTTTATGACTTTTAATGATAAAGAGCATGGTTTGCTGACAGCAGATGAGCAAGTTGCAGGTTGCTATATACACGGCCTTTTTAATGATCTCGACGCTTTAAAGCTTATCATGCGTTGGGCTGGCAGTGATGTTGGTGATAGCTTAAGTGTAGATGAGCTGGAAAATATTGCTATAAATAGGATCAGTGATGCATGTCAGCAATATATTGATATGGAGAAGCTTAATAACCTAGTGAGTGATTGGTATAAATCTTAAGATTCTTCACCTAGTTATTAAAAATGAGCAGTGATATATAATCCCTTTGCTTCACTGCCATTAAGCTATTTAGTAAAATCAATAATCAACCCAACGAGCATATTGTTTATTTTTACCCAGTACAGCTTGGCTACCTTTTAATGAGAAATCATAGCCGCATAAGGTGAAATTTCCACGAAAAGCGAGTGCTTGAATAAGTGCCTTACTATCAAGTGGCGAAAAGCTCGCATAATATTCTGTACCTTCTACCTGTACCGACAATGTGCGTATTGGCTCACCTTTATTAAAGCTAATTTGCTGACAACTTTCATCGCCTAGCGTAGTTAGTTGGGACCATATTATTGTTTCATTAACTTCATCAGCTTGCCAGTTAAGGGTAATACCTTTGTGCGTGGACAAATACAGGGTGTAATTGTCGGGCATGACTAAAGGGTATTCGCGAGTAACAACAGGTAAAGCGCTTTTAGCTTGTTGTGTAACGTCATTGGGTAAAATGGTAGCGTTAGATGCATTTATGCTATTCATTAACCATGATGCCAGCACGACCAATATAATAATACCAATGACAATGGCAATAACACGCTGAGCATTTTTATTAGCGATTAACTTCAATCGGATCATTTCGCCAATATCGGTTTGTTTATTAGGTGTGCTGTTTCCTAAAGAGTCTTTATTTAAATTAACTTCACTTGTGTGCAAGCCTGTTTGCTCGTTGCTATTAAAGTTCATCGAGTTGTCGCTAACCAGTGTTGGCTCTATTCTAAATTTGGCTAATTTACCTTGATGTGTTTCTTGTTTATATTCTCCCATATCAACAGGGCCGAAATAACCTAAGACAAAATCCCGTTGGTTAGCACTTGGGTAAGTTAATAACACTGCAGAACAAAGTGCAGGAATAACAAGTAATAAGTAGCTACCGTATTGTTCAGAAAAAATGATTATCAAAGAAACTAATGCAAAGATAATGTTAGGGGCTAGCAGCCATTTTTTTTTGAGTTGGCTATCTTTTAATCGACGGAGGTGAGCAAAAGCAAGTACTGTAGTAAACAGAGCTAAAATGATAATAGATATAAAATATATACCGGTAAAAGCTGATGCTATCATTATAAAAACAACATAAACTGCACTGCAAATAGCAAAAAAACGCGTTCTATTATCAAACCCGTGTAAACATAAAAGTGACTTTAAAAACTGCACAGTACCTTCCTAATGTAGAAAAAATAACGAAAAGATGTTTTTTAATGAACTCTGTAGGGGGGAATATCAACATTATCCAATTTTAAGCCATATAAACTTAACGTTGCATAATTATTAGATTCACCATCACCACTAAATTCTATATCAAACAAACTATACCAAACTAAGCCGTGCTTTCTAGTAAAGGTTATTCGACTTGAGCGTCTCGCAATAGTAATAAATTGTAACTGGTTTTGTTCGCAGTATCGATTGGCATGACTACGTGCCGCTTCGGAAACTTTCCTCAAATAAATAAAGTACCAGCAGAGTATGCAAAGCAATAATAAATAATAAATATTTTCCATAGGGGTAATCTACCTTAAGTGATTTTAATTTAGCAATTAAGCTTGATTAAACAATTGACCGATAGCTTTTGATAATGCCTCACTACGCTCAGGTGTACGCATGCATTGAAAGACAATAGGACGAATGGCAGGTATTGCTACTAAATCTTTAAAAATGCTATTAAATAATGCTTGGTCATTACAATTAATCAGATGCTCAAAAAATGCCATTAACTGTTTCGTATCAGCAAGTGATAGCCAGCATTTTCCTGAAACAGTGATCAACAATTCAGCGGCAAGTTCTTTCTGCTGTAATAAATTCGCAATAAATGTTTCTACGTGTGGGTGTTGGCAATTACTCGCCAAACTACGTAACAAGTGTTGTTGTATTTGAATCAAGCTCTCAGTGCTATTGTTGTTTGATGTTAACTTAACTTGCAGTAGCGCTAATATTGACTCTATTAAGTCGACTGAAAATGATTCATTCTCTAAGGCACTACACAATGGCAGTAACACTTCATTAGGCAAGTGAGGTAGTGCTTCGACTAGCAATGCCATATTTTGGGGTTCTCTTATACGAACAGAAAAGTCAGTTATTCCTTGTACGCCAACAGCTTGCCATTTATCCCAGTTGTTTTCTTCAGCCATATAAGTAATAAAAGGGGATAAGTACTCACTTGGGGCTTGCTTTAACTCTAGCTTTATTTTGCTATTCAGTGTCGCTAATTTGTATTGGGCCGGAGTATATAAATAGGGATTACTTTTTAACAGCTCTTCTTGTTGGTCATTGGCATCTTGTGTTAAGTCACTGCCTAATGCTTCCACAATTATTGCAATAAAGTGATTACGTGCCCCTTGGTTTAAAAGACCCCTTTCATCAAGCGGTAATTTTAGCAGCCATAAATAAGGTTGTGATGATTGTTTTTGCCAAAAAGCAATCGCTATGCAGGCATGGCCTTGAGCAGGATTAGGGTAAGGGATTTGGTTTAATTCTATTTTTTCGAATTGTTCTTTTGATATTTTCTCTATTTTACGACCGATATCATAAATACGAAATTGCGAGTTTGAAGAAAGTAAAAGCTGTGAAATTGTATCAATAGTATTCATAAAAGAGAATTTAACACCAAAATAAAGAGAGATTGAGTCTGTGCGCTATTATAGAGATAATGCGCTTATCTAGCAAAATTAATAATACTCATATGATAAACCCTATTGATAAAACAATACTTGAAAAACCCATACTAAAAATTTTATATCATGATGACTATTTAGTTGCTGTAGATAAACCAGCAGGGTTATTTGTTCATCGCAGCTTTATGGATAAAGATGAAATTTATTTTGCTTTGCAATTAGTGCGCGATCAAATTGGCCAATATGTTTATCCAGTGCATCGTTTAGATAGGCCAACTTCAGGGGTATTGCTTTTTGCCTTAACTAAAGACATTGCTCAAAAAATGAATGAGGCTTTTGCGTTAAAGTCTAATAGCGCTGACAGTGCAAAAAGTGGCCTTAATGAGCAAGTAGCTGGTCTGGATTTGAAGAAAACCTATTACGCGTTAGTGCGCGGGCATTTGTCTATGGAACAGTCCCAAACAATAATTGATTACCCGTTAAAAGAAAAGTTAGATAAATTAGGGGATAAAAATGTTAGTCGTGATAAAGCCCATCAATCGGCGAAAACGCATTATCAAGTGATAAAACAAGCAAGCTTAGCCATTCCTTTAGGAAAATTTGATAGCGTTCGTTATTCACTGGTAAAGCTTGAACCAGTTACCGGGCGGCGTCATCAAATTCGACGTCATTTAGCACATTTAAGGCATCCAGTTATTGGCGATATAAATTATGGTGATAATAAACAAAACCCTTTTTTTTACCAATACTTTGGTTTCAAACGCTTGATGCTTATTGCCAAATCCTTGGGGTTTATCCATCCGGTAACTCAGCAGCCAATTATAATCACTGCTGAGTTTGATCAGCAGTGGCAGCATGTCTTTAATGAATTATCATGGCAGGTCGAAAATTAGCTCTTGGTTATGCGCTTGGCAAAAATATTAGCATGGTAAAAACCAATACTAGTGTTTCGAGCCATTTTAGTGAAAATTAAATAGCACCAAGGCACCAAGTATAAACTGGTGATAGTTGAAAAGGTTAAGCCACCAATAATAGCAATAGCGAGTGGCGAATAAGATGGTCCATCACCACCTATTTGAGTAGAGCCTAGCGCTAGTGGGATCATACCTAACACAGTCGTCGCAACAGTCATCAATACGGGGCGTAATCTAGTGGCACAAATAGCACTAATAACACTTTCTAATTCTTCTAGTTTTGGGGTTTTCTGGTTTATTTGATCAATCAACACAATGCCATTATTGACCACTATGCCCATCAGTATCAAAATCCCAATCATCCCCATCACAGACATGCTTGAGCCCGTAATAAAAAAGAACCAAAAAACACCGACTATCGAATAAATAATTGAGCTTATAATTGCCGCGGGTAATAGCAAGGACTCAAATAAGGCGGCCATAACTATATAGATCATCGCCAAGGCTAATATCATGTTAGTGATCATTATTTGTTGATCGCCTTGCTGTCTATTAAAGCCTTCGCCTAATTTCCAGTTGTAGCCAACGGGTAAGTTAATAGAATCCATAGCAAGGGTAATGCTATCTTTTGCTTGCTCCATAGTAACGTCATTTAAATTCGCGCCAATGGTTAGGGCAGTTTGACGGTTTTCACGGTATATAGATGTTAATCTAGGTTGTACTTTAAACTCGGCAACATTTTCTAAGGTGATGGTTTGATCATCTATTTGGGTAATGGGTAGTTTTTTAAGCTGACTTAATGAGTATTTTAAACGCTCATCATAAAGTAAGTGTATTTTCACTTCACCGTTGGGATCATGTCGGAAACTTCTTAGCTCTAAGCCGCGCAATGCCGTACCAACCACTTGTGCTACTTCTTGTGAGTTCAAACCTATTTGACTGGCTTTAATTCGGTCAATAATAAGTACCATTTCTTTCTGGTGTTGTGAAACCTCACTTCTTACATCTGCTAAACCATCAAGGTGACTCAGTACTGGTACTACTTGATTTGATAATTTTACTAACAAGTCTGTAGAAGGGCCTACTAAAGTAACACTTACGCCACCACTTTTAGCACTCTGCCAGCCAAAGTCAGGCTTTGCATCGGCAAAGTTAGGCATGTTTTTACGAATTCGCGCTTTAAGCTCTGTCATAGATATATCGCGGTCTTCATTTAACAACAAAGTAGAGGAAGCTCTTTCGCCACTGTAGTAACTATAAACAGAGTCAATATAGAACGCCTCTTGATTTTCATACAAGTACGCTTCAAAGCGGTCTACCATTGCTTCAACATGTGCTACCGGAAATTGTCCTTCAACATGATAACGCATGAACAATCGTGTACCATCTTGATTATCCATATTATCAGCAGTGATAACTCCCATAGGGAACGCAGCGCTAACTAAAATCAGTAGAGCAGCAACAGCGGTTACTTTAGGGTGAGCTAATACCCAAGTTAAACTATGCTTATAGCGTGCTTGTAAACGGTTATTTTGCTTTTTATCATGGCCATGCTTTTTATTGTTGCTGAGTTTATCGAGCGATATTTTACTTAATAGTAGCGGCAATAATGTTTTAGCAATTAATAGCGAAGCCGCTAATGAAATGCAAATAGCAATAGCAACATGTTCTAAAAACACGGTTAGTTGCACTTTTTCGCCAATGATGTTCGGTAGGAATACAATCATAGTGGTTAATGTACCTGTCATCACGGCAAGGGAAACTTTATCAACACCCTTCAATATATTTTGTATTTTTGTTTTATGTGGTGTTTTTTGATGTTGGGCAGAAATTGACTCTGTAATAACAACAGAATTATCTACAAGCATGCCAACCGCTAATAAAAGCCCCATCATAGAGAGCACATTTAAAGAATAACCAAGTAAATACATGATGGCTAGGGTGATACAAATAGAAAATGGTACAGAAGCCACAACTAATAATGTGGCAGTGGTATTTCTCATAAATAAATATAACACTGCAAAGGAGAGTAGTGCGCCAATGCCTCCTGCAGTTAACAGAGCACTTAGTGAGTCCGTTACGCCCTTGGCTTGATCTTCCATCATAAAAATATTCACCCCATCAAATTGGCGACTATTGCTGATGTTATCTACTAATTTAACCACTCGGCCAGCAACTTCCACTAAGTTGGCGCTCGATTCTTTAAATACATTAACACCAATGGCGTAATTGCGATCTAGGTGTCTACCATCTACACGTTCGGGCTGCTCAAATTCAACAGTGGCTACATCACCCAAATAAACATTGTCTTTAATCTGCAAAGCACGAATGTCACTAAGTTTAGTAAATTCACCTTTAGGGCTTATTCTAATACTGGCTTGTTCTGACCTTAATGAGCCGGCATTAATGGTGAAGTTTTCTTTTCTTAACATTAAAGTAAGCTGCTTGATATCAATATTATGACTAGCCATTCTTTCACTTAATAAGCGAATAGATATTTGCCTTGGATCAACGCCATAAAGTTCAACTTTTGAGACGCCATTTAAGCGCTCTAGTGGCTTTTTCAAATAATTATTTAATAATTGATAACTATTTTTCAATTCGCGTTCGCTGGAAATACGTAAAGTTAATATAGGCATGTCAGCAGTTGAAAACTGATAGACGAAAATGCGCTGTAAATCTTCTGGTAATAAGTGGCGAATGGCATCAATCTTCTCTCTTGCCTCAATAGCTTTGCCCGTTAAACTGCTTTCCCATTCTACTTCAAGGCCTATTTGCGCGCCATTTTCCGTTGAAGTAGAGTTCAATCGTAGAATGCCTCCCATGGTAGATAAGGCTTCTTCGAGTGGTTTAGTGACTAGCCGCTCTACTTCAGCAGGACTTGATGCTTGATAAGGCGCATTAATCATCATTTCAGGAATATCGATGCCAGGCCACTTTTCCAATGGTAGTAATTGAGTAGCGGCAAAACCCGTTAGCAACATGGTCAGGCAAAGCATGAATGTGGTAACTGGCTTCCTTAATGCTAAAGCAGTAAGGCTACTTGCTTTGTCATTGTGTTCCGCATCTTTATCTGTCAGGTGATTAGACATTGGTAACCTCAGCTAATTCGTTGTTGCCATTGTCTTTGGTCATGTTATTTTGCTCTGACTCAGTACTTACAAAAGTTTTATAATCAAACAGTTGATACAAGATAGGTAATACAATTAATGTTAGAAAGGTCGAGCAAAGCAAGCCGCTGATAACGGTAATAGCCATTGGTGCTCGTAATTCGGCTCCCTCTCCTAAACCAATTGCCATAGGAACTAAGCCTAAGGTTGTGGTGAGGGTGGTCATAATTATTGGGCGAAGTCGAGAAATGGCAGCTTGTTTAATGGCAGTTGCTTTATCAACACCTTGGCCCCGAAGTTGATTAATTCTATCAACCAAAACAATGGCATTATTAACCACTATACCTGCCAGCATAATTAAACCAATGAAAACGATAACACTGATGTTTGTACCCGTAATATATAAGCCATAAATAGAGCCAACAGCGGCTAGTGGCACACTAAATAGTATCAATAATGGGTGCAATAACGACTCAAATTGTGAGGCCATCACCAAGTACACTAAAAATATGGCTAAGGTAAGCGCCATAATCATGGAGTCGAATGATTGCTGCATTTCTTCACTTTGCCCACCAAAAGTCGCGATAACAGAAAAAGGCAATTTGAGTTGATCTATCAGTTTACTTGCATTGATAATGGCACTATTTTGGTCACCAACGGCGATATTGGCAGTAATTACTGCAACCCGTTGTTGGTTAATTCGGTTGATTTGTGCTGGCCCAACTGTTTCAACTATTTCACTGATACTCGCAAGTGTAATAGGGCGTCTACTGCCAGGGTTGATAACTAATTCTTGTAAATCATTAATCGAATCGCGCGCTTTAAGTTCACTTCGCACTAATATATCTATTTTTCTGTCCAATAACGTATATTTGCTTGCGACGTTTCCACCAATTTTAACAGCGAGTAAGCGGGCAATATCTGGTGTATTTAAACCCAATTGTGCAATTTTTTGTTGGTTGAAGTGAATTGCCAGTTCAGGTTGGCCCTTACGTTGACTATTGGTTACATCAACAAATGTTGCTGATTCATCCATAAGTTGGCTTAGTTGTTTGGCATATTGCTTCAGCTCGTCAAGATCATAACCAGCTAATTCAATACTCATTGGTTTACTAAAAGTAAATAATTCTGGACGATTGAGTGAGGTCGTGGCGCCAACAATATTTCGAGCATAATTTCTGATATCATTCATCACGTCAATCTCATCAGTACTATGATGTAGCATCACTTGTAAGCGAGCTTGGTGCTCCCCCCCTTTATCAGCACTGCTCGTCATTAAACTGCCTCGCCCGGTTAATGAATAAGTACTTTTCACTCTGTTATCATTTTGCAGTTTTTCTGCAATTAAATTAATAGCATGGTCAGTTTTTGCCAAAGGTGTTCCTGGAGCTAGCTCTAAGTCAAAGTAAAATTCACCTTGGGATAACGGTGGTAGCAACTCCACGCCAATTTTTGGGAGAACCAATACAGTAGAACTGGCAAAAGCTAAACTGATGAGCAGTGTTTTTATGCTGTGCTTTAATGCCAGTGACAATAACTTTTGATAGAAACTAGTTAACAGTTCAAAAAGGTAATTGAAACTAGTTGATAAGGGCTTCATTAATAATGACATGACCTTGCTTACGCCATGAAAGGCAATTAAGACAAGACGCATCAGTAGCATTGGTACATAAATAAAAATAACTTTAAACGGGACTCCTAAAATCCAAGTCGCCTTTTTAGCTAAGGGTAAATCTTTAAAGCTAACTTTTATTGAATTATCTTCAGTAATATCATTTTGCTCTATTTGCTTAACCGTTCTTGATGCCAACATCGGTATTAATGTCAAAGCGACCAGTAAAGAGGCGATTAATGCAAAAGCGACAGTCATCGCTTGGTCTGCAAAGAGTTGCCCAGCAACACCTTCAATAAATATTAATGGTACGAATACTGCGAGCGTAGTTAAAGTTGACGCTATTATTGCGCCGCTAACTTCTTTAGTTCCTTTTCTAGCGGCTTCGACAACTGACAAACCTTGCTCTTTGTAACGAGAAATATTCTCTAACACAACAATGGCATTATCTACTAACAGTCCAGTTGCTAACGCTATACCACCAAGTGACATGATATTTAAACTAATATCGCTGCCGTACATCATGTTGAAAGTAGCAATTACCGAGACAGGAATTGATAGCGAAATAATTAACGTTGGTATTATTGAGCGTAAGAATAAATACAACACTAACATTGCCAGCAGGCCACCAATAATCGCAGCAGATTTGACTTCACTAATAGCATTACTGATGAAAGTTGATTGATCGTAGACTACCGTAAGTTTGTAATTATTAGCGGTATTTTTTGTCATGCTGGCAAGTTTATCGTTGATTAGTTTTGCAACTTGCACAGTGTTAGCGTCACCTTCTTTATAAATGGCTAACTCAACAGCTTCACCCGCGTTAATACGTGTTATGTCTGTTCGTTCCTTGAAACCATCTACTACTTTCGCAATATCGTTTAAATAAATTATTTTGTCATTTTCGCGGTAAACCACTAATTCGCCAATTTGATTTATGTTGGTGAACTGATTCAGAGTTCGAACTAAATATTGGGTATTGCCATCAATTAATTTTCCTGCTGAGATATTAATATTCTCGGCATTAATCCGATTAATGATTTGTTGACTCGTTAAATTTAATTGTGCAAGTTTATGTTGGTCAATAATGACCTGGTACTCTTGTTCTAAACCTCCACCTAGCTTTACTGAAGCAACACCTAATAAAGATTCTAATTGCCGCTTAATATCGTATTCAGCAAATGTTCTTAGTTTAGTTAACGCGGCAACCGAGTTGTCGTTACTTTGTAAACCCAGGCGTATGATAGGATCTAGTGAAGGGTTAAATTTTAGAATCAATGGCTTTTCAACGTCCAAGGGCAGGGTGATCAGGTCTATTTTTTCCCGAACTTCTAAACTGGTGATATCCATAGGTGTTTGCCATTCAAACTCTAGCAAAACATCGGATTGACCTGCTTTTGAAATAGAACTAATTTTTCTTAAGCCTTTCACTACACCGACAGCTTCCTCGATAGGTTTAGTGATTAGTTGTTCTATTTCTCCCGGTGCCGCTCCTGTGTAGTTGGTGCGTACTGTTAGGGTTGGATATGATAGCTCTGGCAATAAGTTTACTGCAAGTCGAGATAGACCAACTAAGCCAAATAAAATAACTGCAAAAGTAAACATCCAAACCGTAACCGGGCGCTTTATAGCAGTATCAACTAAACTCATGATAATTCCTTTAGTTCTTAATTATTATTAATGTGCTTTTACAATCGTAGTCTTAGCTTCATCTGTAGAACGGTCTGACTCTGGTGAAGGCGCACTATTGAGTACTTCTACTAATGCGTCTGCTTTTAAATTATGTTGACCATTAATTACCACTAAATCACCTTCATTAATATCACCTGAAATTTCCGTTAACTGTTCTTCAATAAAACCTCTATCTATTTTTATTTCTATTGCTTTTTTATCTTTAACAATAAATATCTTACTAGTATCGTCGAGAGTGATAATGGCATCACTTGCGATGGTAAAAGCGTTATCATGAGTGGCGAAGGTTAAGGCTATTTGTGCAAACATGCCGGGTTTTAATTCTTGCTTGTTGTTATCAATAGAGAGTATTACTTTGAAAGTGCCGCTTTTAGAATCTATCACAGGTGAAATTGAGCGAACGTTAGCTTGATAAAGTTGGTTTTTTCGGGCACTGAAGCTTAAGTTAGCGAATTGGTCTAGCTTAACATTACTTAGTTGATGCTCTGGTAAATAAACTACCGCTTGCAAGTTAGCTGAGTCAACAATATGGAAAAGGTTTTGGTAACCTTGGGTGAAATGGCCTGGTTTCACATAACGTTTAGAGATAAAACCAGCAAAGGGTGCAATGATTTGACTATCTTCTAAGTCAAGCGCAGCTAGGTTACGTGCAGCTACAGCTGCTTGATACTGATATTTCAATTTGTCTGATGCTTGAGCGCTAACCAACTGTTTTTTGGCCATTAACGATAATCGTTTTAACTCTTGATCAATACCAGCTAATTCCGCATTAGCTTTATCAAGGGTAAGTTGATAACGTCGGGGATCTATTTTAGCTAACACTTGGCCTTTTTCTACATAATCACCTTCTTCAACACTCAATTGCTCAACAATACCTGTTACACGCGTGATAATATCAGCTTCAGTACGTGACTCTAACGTTGCCGTAGTATGAAAGTTCGATGAAATACTGCTTCGCTCAATACTTGCAACAGTAACAGGGATGGCAAATTCAGTTTTCTTTTCTTCTGCTATTTCAGCGGTTGATTCTGAGCAGCCTGCTAGAAAGACACTGCTGCAGGTAAATATTGAAATTAATAGCGCTTTTTTGGTGTTAATAGTTAGCATTAGCTTATCCATAGGTGAAACTATTTTAATTGTTATAAAAAATAGCACACGCTATGCCAACAAGTGATAACACTTGTGTAACAAGGAGTTACAGGTTTTATTGATTGAATAATTTGAATGGTATTGTGAAATAACTAATTATTTGGCGTAATTGATTACTTTTTATGAACTTTTAACAAATAAGCATAAGTCAGGCATAAAAGCATAGATGTTTTGTTTAAGTGCTGTTATCGAGGGGCGCTGATATTAACAGCATTCATATCTTGCTCAATCAATCTGGAAAAATTATTCTCAGCTCTATTATTTGACTCGTCAGGGTTCTTCTCTCCCTTAATGGCCACACCATAATAGGGCAAGCTATAACTCGCTCGCTCTTTGGCAAAAGCAAGCATCATTGCTTGATCTGTTGTTATTGGCCTATACAAGAGTGACATCATTAATTGATAATCAGAGTTTAATGTTTTTTTGTTGGAATTTTTGTTCATTGCTGCAAATTGTGTCTGCGGATAATTCACCTGAACAAACCCAGTGGCGTAACCATCTTCTGAAAATTGCATTCGACCAATTTTCTCTGTGGAACTACAAGCAAAAAGTGATAAACAAAATAACACCGAAATTAGTTTTTTTATCGAGTACATAACGAGCCTTCACAACATAAATATTTCTTATATTTATGAAAGGGCAAGTGTTATGCCAACTGACTTTTTGACGCATTGTTAAGTGTTTTTTTATATCTTAGTTAATTGAAATATAACACTAACTTTTGTTTCTTAAATATTCAACTACAAGTTCATATTAAATATTTCTCAAATTACTTTCGTTCAAACTTTAACCGTCAATTTTTTGCCTTTTGGAGATTACTTCTCGCTAATTATAGTTTCTTCAAGCCATTTTCTAAAAGCTATTACCGGAGCGTACGATTGCTTGTCGTTGGGGATCACAATGTAATAACCATTTTCAGTACTCAATGCTTGCTTACAAATAATGGTAAGCTCGCCTCGCTCAAGTTCATTTTTAATCAAAAATTTAGGCAGTAATGCCACACCAAGACCAGCAATAGCAGCATTGGTCGCAATTGAAAATTGCTCAAAATGCATGCCTTGCTTAGCTTTATTTTGCTTATCAGCGCCCTTATGTTCGAAAAAATTTTCTTCAAACCATTGTTGCCATGCAGTAGGCCTAGTCGAAATATGTAAAAGAGGTTGTTCAATTAAGCTAGCAAAAAGGTTTGTTGATTGAGCTAACCCTGACTCGTTAAAAAATTTGTTAGAGCATACAGGTACAGCCTTTTCGTTCATTAGAAAAGAACAATTGGCGTGAGCCCAGTTCTCTTTGCCAAAATGAATGGCACAGTGAACATCTTCCAGACTGAAATCAAAAGGGGATAATTTACTAACTGTATTGATCGTGATTTTTGGATTTTTAGCCAAAAAGTCGGGTAACCGAGGCATTAACCAACGAGAACCGAACATGGGTAATATAGCTAAGTTTAGTACGCCACCTGTAGGGTTCGTCATAATATTTATGGTAGCAGAGCGAATATGACTTAGCGCAGCGTGAATTTCTTTAGCATATATTTTTCCTGCTTCTGTTAACGAAATTGTTTTCTTATGTCGTTGAAACAAGTTAATAGATAATTGTTGCTCTAACGCGGTAATTTGTCGACTAATAGCCCCTTGGGTTAAGGCTAACTCTTTTGCCGCGGCTGTAAAACTGCCTGTTCTTGCTGCTGCATCGAATGCGGCAAGCATACTTGTACTAGGCAGCAAGCGTTTTGAGTTTGGTGTTGTCATATGAAGCACAGTAAATTATATATTTGTTATGTTCGAATATATCAGTTTAAGTTATTTAGTTCATTACATATGGTAATGAACTAAATAGCTATTTTAGTTTTTGTGCAGTTAAGGAAACTACCAAGCTTTAATAGTATTGGCAATTAATTGTGCAGTTTCTTGGGGGCGCTCAAGAGGAAACATGTGACCACCAGACGTCGTAGAAAGCAGTATCGATTTATTTAATTTAGCAAACTTTTTAAAAAAACTATGCGGGCAAACATCTGTTTTTTCGGCATATATTAAGCTTGCGGGTACTTTTAGCTGATTTTTATAGCTTGATAAATTTTCAGCTAAATTCCTAAATATATCTGCTTCAATTTCAGCAGAAAAAACTAACTCTAATTGGTTGTTTTTTTCGACAGTCCCACATTTAACATAATCATGTAAGCAACGTTTATCGAAGTTTTTGAACAACTGTCGACGAGCAAATAGTTGTGCTATGTCTGTGCCTATTGGCCATTGTGTTCTTCTAACTTTTGCCTTGCCTGATGGGCTAAACTTATCAATGAGTCGGGTTTTTTTTATGTACTTCACTGCAATGGCTGTACCTCCAGTTACTACCGGTGGATCTAGCATGATTAATCCCTTAAACAAATGTGGTTGCTGGCATGCCGCAATAAAAGAAATAACGCCACCAAATGAATGGCCTACATTGATCACTTGTTTTTGTTGGTGAATTTCTAGTTGATGCTTGACAAAATTAATGAGTTCATCGACGAGTGGTTGCCAATTATTTTCTACAGGATGCGCTTTATCATGGCCATATTTTTCATGAGATATAACCTTATATTTTTCAGGCAGGTAATTGAAAAGGGTTTGATAACTGCCTGCAGGAAAACCATTGGCGTGCACAAAGTTAATAAGCGTTTTAGACATTTAGGGATAATGGAAAGTTTTGATGGGTGAATAATATTAAATTAAACGCTCGTTTGAATTTTGTCAATCACCTTTTTAATCTGTGTTAAGGCATTAAAAAACCCAGCAATGCTGGGTTTTGGTTTAGAACAAATTATTTAAGAGCGTAGCTTAAAATTCTTCCAACATATACTCTAACGAGTCTTCATAAACTTTTAGATCTTTTTCTAGTTGAAATTTATCTCTTAGTTGTTCTATTTCACGCCATTTCCTTTTTTTATTAGACGTTGGCTTTCCTTTTGCGGGTTGACTAACTGACTTTAACACCTGGCTTAAATTATCCATAAAAGTACCCCTTAATAGATTTTCTGCAAAAACATAAATCAACTGCTCCTTGTTAATACCATATTTTTCAATTGATGCAAATAAAAAACGCACATTTTTTATTAAAAATGTGCGTTTAAAATACTTTTATTGATACTTATTTATTCAATATGAAAGCTTACAACATCTCTGCTAATTGCTTTTCAAGCTTAACTTGATCAATGGCGAAGTTACGAATGCCTTCACTTAATTTTTCTGTTGCCATCGCGTCATCATTCATCTGCCAGCGCCACTGACTTTCGCTTAGTGCGGTTTCATTAAATGAATCTGCATTAATATTTTGTGCAACAAGTTTTTGTTCAACGGTAGTGGTACTACTTGCCAATTCATCCATTAATTGTGGGCTTATAGTCAGACGGTCACAACCAGCTAACGCTAGAATCTCACCGGTATTTCTGAAACTAGCGCCCATAACAACAGTACTATAACCCTTACTTTTATAGTAATTGTATATACTTGTTACCGAGACAACGCCAGGATCTTCATCACTAGGATATTCAGTACGTCCAGTATCTTTCTTAAACCAATCAAGAATGCGGCCAACAAAAGGAGAAATAAGAAAAACTCCTGCTTCAGCACATGCTCTTGCTTGTGCAAAACCAAATAATAAGGTTAAGTTACAGTTAATGCCTTCTTGTTCAAGCTGTTCAGCGGCTTTAATACCTTCCCAAGTAGAAGCAAGCTTGATTAATATACGATCATTACTAATACCGGCCTCATTATACAATGCGATTAATTTATGAGCTTTAGCTATAGAAGCTTGAGTATCAAAAGATAATCTAGCATCTACTTCAGTTGATATACGACCAGGAACCGTTTTTAAAATTTCCAAACCAATAAGCACTGATAACTTATCAGCGGCATCGATCACTTGCTGATTCGCATCATTTGATTGTTCTTTTGCCCAAGCAACGGCTTCAGTTAATAAATTTTGATATAAAGGTAATGCTGCCGCTTTTAATAAAAGTGATGGGTTAGTCGTTGCATCTTGTGGTTGAAATTTAGCAATGGCTTCAATGTCACCGGTATCGGCAACAACAGTGGTCATTTGCTTTAGTTGTTCTAATTGAGAAAGGGAGTTTGTCATGACATACCTATGAGTTTTGCTAAAAAAATGTAAAAAGGACTAGTTGGAGAAATATTACTACATTAATATGAATAATGTACCCCTTAAAAAGATATTTGTTGCAAGTTTTCGTGATTTTTCTAGAAAAAGCTGATTATAATAATCATGATGGATACATTTATCCTATGGTATAGTTTACAGAATCAGTCGTATCAATAGGTTAAGTAAAAATAAATTATGTTACTTGTCGTTTCCCCCGCAAAAAAATTGGACTTTGAATCTCCTTTACCAACTGCTATTTCTAGTGAAGCTAGTTTACTTGAACATAGTGAAATATTAATTCAGCATTGCAAAAACCTCACCCCCGATCAAATCGCTTCTTTAATGAAACTAAGTGATAAACTTGCCGGATTAAATGCCGCACGTTTTGGTGAATGGTCACAACCTTTTACAGTTGATAATGCTAGACAAGCAATATTGGCTTTTAATGGCGACGTTTATAGCGGTCTTGATGCATATTCATTTAGCGAGGATAACTTTAGCTTCGCTCAACAACATATGCGCATTTTGTCAGGTCTTTATGGGTTACTGAGGCCTCTTGATTTAATGCAAGCTTATCGATTAGAAATGGGCACCAAGTTAGATAATGTTCGTGGCGATAATTTATACCAGTTTTGGGGAAGTATAATCACAGAGGCACTAAATGAAGCATTAACTGAGCAAGGCGATGATGTCCTTATTAACCTTGCTTCAAATGAATATTTTAAAGCAGTAAAGAAAAAGTCACTAAGTGCTACTATTTATACGCCACAATTTAAAGATTGGAAAAATGGTCAGTATAAAATAATTAGCTTTTTTGCTAAAAAAGCCCGTGGCTTGATGGCTAGATATATTATAGAGAACCAGTTAACTGAAGTTGAACAGCTAAAAAACTTTGATTTTGCGGGTTATCAGTATAATGATGACTTAACTCAAGGTAATGACTGGGTCTTCACTCGTAAAGAACTATAATATTAACAAGTTAGTTTATTGGTTAACCTGAGTTATATCGGTTTGTTTTGCTCCACCAGCAATTGCGGCTGCAGTTGCTGATTCTTCGGAAATTCCAGACTTAATAGCCGTAGCTATGATATCGCGAGCTTTATTACTATGTGATGAATTTACCGCTACACTAACAATTTCAGCATTATTAGGCGCTATTCTTAAAGTATCTCGGACAATATTGACAACTTGATCGGGTAAAGCTTTTATCGCAACAACAAGAATATCTAACATTTTGGCAGGATAACTTTGCATTGTATTATTAAGCACATTGTTAGCCATAACAGGCTCTGTGGTAATTGCTACTCTGACAATGTTTTCAATATCAATAGGGTTATGTAATAGCGCAGCATTAACTATTTCTTTAGCATAGGCAGGTTCTTCAGTCAGAGCAATACTGACAATATCTGAACTTGTAGCAATATCCGATTTCAAAATTATCTCAATAACATCGCTTGTTAAAGCAGGCTCAGCACGAAGTGCACCACACATAATTTGACGATATTCGTTAGGATATTTAGATATCGCTATTTTTAAAACGGAATCTATTTGTTCAGGGTAACGTTCTAATAACGCATTGACACTTTTTTCAATAGCGCTCTTTGTGTTTATTTGACGGTGAATGAGTTGATCAAAAAGATCAGAAAGAATTTTTTCTTGTCTTACTTGCATCAAAGTACTTGAAGCAGCACTAACCGGCAAAGAAAAACTGATAAGAATGGTGAAAAAAATGCACAAAAACTTCATTGTTACGCCCAATTTATGAATAAATAGCCACTCTGCTATTGTTCCATCAATTAGAGAAGTGTTATAAATTTAATTTTTTATTATGATTATAGGGTTATTTTTACCCCATGATGACCCGAAAGTCTATTACTTAGGCCGTTATTTCTACTTTTAGTTCAATTTTTCTGCTAACGAGCAAAAGTTTTAAAATAATGCTTGCACCATTTTTAAAGATCTCTACAATGCGCAACCAGTTCCAAGGGGTTCAGGCAAAAACCTTAACCAAGTGGATGTTTTGATAAGTTATCTCTTCGGTTATAAACCAAAAAGCTTAACTTAACGTTTTAAAATGAAATTTTCAGATTGTTTAAAATGATTTGAAATTAAATAAATAAA